>Ga0207669_10000004_pt1 | contig 196828 bp, 198 predicted proteins | sample KBSM33metaG_FD_184329 | JGI IMG/M metagenome (GOLD analysis project Ga0207669, IMG submission 184329) | Miscanthus rhizosphere microbial communities from Kellogg Biological Station, Michigan, USA - KBS M3-3 metaG (SPAdes) (version 2) | ecosystem: Host-associated > Plants > Roots > Rhizosphere...
GCCGGAGAGTGAGCCCTACGCGGGCGCGACCGCCACCGGCTCAGGCAAGGAGGCCGACCTGCATTTTTCGGTGACCATCGACCGACATTTTTGGATGATCATTGACACGCTAGCGAGGCTTGCGGCCTGGGGTTTCCTTAACGGCTGCTTAATCAGCCAGCGAAGCAGATAGCGGGCCTCGAGGGGTCAACAGGTCGGCGCAGCACGCAATCGTGGCGAGCTGCAACGAACCGAAAGGACCCAAGATGACCCGCAAGCCAAACGCCCTCGGCGTCGCACTCGTCGCAGTGGTTGCGATGTCGGCGATAGCCGCATCGGCAGCCCAAGCGACGAGCGCGCATTTCAAAATGAACGCCAGCGACACCTTCACAGTTGAAGACCACCCTCAAGCAGGGGGGCAGGTGTTCGAAACGGACGTTGGCCAGATCGAATGCGAAGAATTCCACGCGACCGGCCAGCTACAGCCAACATCCGGGGGAGAGACCTCGACAACAGCCGCCGACGCGACACTGACAGATGTGAGCTATGGCAACTGCAATGTCGGAGGACTCGAAGCGGAAGTTAAATTTGCCCCTTGCCACTATACGCTTCATGCCGGCAGTACAATCGCGGCAGGGGCGTCGACAGGCTCGGTCGACCTCACTCAGACAGGAGGTACGACCTGTGGGGTTGAAATAAGCATCACCATTGGTGGGCTCTGCACCATTCGGATCAACCCCCAAAACGGCCTCGAATCGATCACCTACACAAACGTGCAGACAACCGGCAAACCCGAGGAAGTCACATTGCACACGTTTATCCTCAATATCGAATACGAATGGGAAGGCCCGCTTTGTGGCGCTGGTGCGGATGTCAACGGCTACTACGAGGGCACACTCACAGCGCGGGCTACAACCGGCAATTTGACAATCGAAGACACAGCGTAGGAGCTTCAACTGGCCACTCCCAGGCCATAACTAGTGGCCTGGGAGTGGCCCTCAAGTCACTTCGCGGAGTTTCTGCGCTTCGCCTAGCTGCTGGAGCTTTTTGAGACTCTGGTTCTCGATCTGGCGGATTCGCTCGCGAGTTACGTTGAAGGTCCGGCCCACCTCGTCGAGCGTTCGAGGGTGCTCGCCGCCTAGGCCGTAGCGCAGTTCGAGCACTCTGCGCTCGCGGTAAGAGAGATTCTCCAGCGCTTCCTTCAGTGCCTCTTTGGTGAGCAGGTCGGCGGCGCGGTCAAAAGGCGACTCGGCCTTCTCGTCGGCAATGAATTGACCGAACTCGGACTCCTCCTCGTCGCCGACGGGCTTCTCAAGGGAGACCGGGGCCTGGGCGGAACGTTTGATCGAGTCGACCTCCTCGGGGTCGATACCGGTTACCTCGGCAATCTCCTCGGGGGTAGGCTCCCGGCCGAGCTCGGTGACCAACTTGCGCTCGGCACGGCCGATCTTGTTCAGCTTCTCAACTACGTGGACCGGAATGCGGATCGTGCGTGCCTTGTCGGCGAGGGCACGGGCGATCGCCTGGCGGATCCACCAGGTGGCGTAGGTGGAGAACTTGAAGCCCTTGCGGTAATCAAACTTCTCGGCTGCGCGGACGAGACCCAACGTGCCCTCCTGGATCAGGTCGAGGAAGGGGAGACCCTGGTTGCGGTAGTTCTTGGCGATTGAGACGACGAGGCGCAGGTTCGACTCGACCATTTTCTGCTTGGCGTCGAGGTCGCCGCGCTCGATCCGTTTGGCGAGTTCGACCTCCTCTTGAGCGGTTAGGAGACGGACTTTGCCGATGTCCTTGAGGAAGAGCTGCAGGGAGTCGGTCGTCATATCCGGTTTTAGGTCGATGGCCTGTTTGCGGCGCCGGCCTTTCTTCCCGGTGTCGACAGGCATGGCGTCGGCAGCCGCTTTCTGGGCCGGGTCCATGTCCTCGACGAGCTCGATTCCCTGCTTCTCGATGTGTCCGTAGAGATCCTCGACGTCGGACTCGTCGAGATCGACCTCGGAGACCGCCGAGGCGATGTCGCCGAAAGTCAGCACGCCGAGCTGCTGACCGCGGTGGATCAGCCCTTTGACCTCCTCAAGCTCCTGAAGCTCTGCTACCAGCATCTATCGTGCACCCGTCTTTCCGTGCGTAAGAACGTAAAAATAAAAAAAGGACCGGCGTTACGGTCCGTGAAGAAAGCCCTCAAACGTCTGTTCGCATTTTAGGCACTTCAGTTTCTGAAGTCAAGGCCTCAGATTGTCCCAATTAGCGAGAAATCACGGACCCTGGTTACGCGCCTTCTGGCAAAGAGCCTACCGGGAGAACGTGACTGGGCTGGCGGCGATGGTCGCCTACAACCTGATGTTGGCGGTCTTCCCGTTTGCCCTGCTTGTGCTTTTCGTCTTCGGGCAGGTGTTGAAGATCAAGGGCGTGGAGACGGGGGTTCTCGACGACCTGCAGCGGCTGTTCCCCAACGCTGAGCAGGGCACGCTGACCGACGTGCTCGAAAGGATCGAGGACAACTCGACGACGATCGGGATCGCCGCCGCCGTCGGCTCGCTGTGGATCGGCGCCTCATTCTGGGGGGCGATGGACACCGCCTTCTGTCGCATATATCACGTCGAATGCCGCGGCTGGGTTGAGCAGAAGCGCTTCTCCTTCGCAATGCTCGGAGTCGTCCTCCTGCTCATTGCCGCGAGCATCTTTCTGCCGGCGATGGAGGGGACGCTGGTCTCGAGCACCGATCGACTGCCGTTCGGCCTCGCCGACATCAAGGCAATCGACACCGCGCTGCTGTTGGGGGCGGCCCTGGCGATCGTCTTCGTACTCTGCTCCGTGATTTTCTGGGCCGTTCCAAAAGGGCATATGCCTTGGCAGGCGGTCTGGCCGGGGGCGGTGTTCGTCACGGCTGCCGCCGGCGTCGCCAACTGGGCCTTTCCCTTCTACCTCGCCAACGTCTCAAGCCTCTCACGCTTCGGCTCGACGCTTGGCTTCATCCTCATAGCCTTGCTGTGGTTCTACATGCTCAGCCTGGCGCTCCTGGTTGGTGCGACCATCAATTCATTGCGGCACGAGTGGCGCGACACTGGGGAAATGCCGTGCATGAATTAGAGAGGCCGGGACATGCCCGGCCTCTCTAATGCTTGTTCTAGCTATTACTTGCTAACTAGAACCCTTCCGGCGGATAGACTTTTTTGATCGATGCGAGTTCGAGCGTAATGGTCTGAGTCGTTTCGTTGCCGGTAGGTGCAGGCAGGCCAGACTGGCTGTTGACCAGGCCGTTGATGCTGATCGGGATGAACCCGAAGAGAACCAGTTTGCAACCGTTTGCCCCGGGAGCTGAGAATTCGTTGTCGAACTTCACAGCGTTTTCAAACACGCTGACGCCCGCCGGTTCACCCGCATGGAATTTGGGCAGGGCGATGGTGTGCAGATGGAGTTCGATCGGTTCCGAATTCGAGCCTACGTAGCAGGTGCTTCCGAGGAGTCCCGCCGGATTAGTCAAGTGAACCTTGATCGGCAGGAAGGTAGGCTCAGAAAGGGGCGCACCTGGGGTTCCGGCCAGTTCGGTAGTCGCGTACAGCGTCAACGCTTCGCTACCGAAGAATTCAAGCAGCCAGGTAAGGCCGGTCAGGCCGATTACGCCACCCGGGACTTTCTGCGCAACTTTCGTCAGCCCGCCTTTGGAGTTGAACGTGAATTCCGATCCTTTGGCATTGGTGCCGCCGCTGAGTTGCATTTCTTTTTCGATCGGCACTTCCTTGCTACCCATCTTAAAGTTGCCACTCGTAATTCTCACCAGCTGGCAGGATGACATGGTTTCTTTTTCAGTTTTGGTGGGGCAGCCGGCAAATCGCTCAAATCCGGCAGCCGGTTCCGTCGCGTGAGCCATCGATGCGAAGAGCATCAGGCCCATGAGTGCCGCCCCCACAAGGGTGAGCAGCTTCGTCTTCGTGTTACGGAGCACGTCTTGCCTCCCTATAAACAGAGTAGTTTCTGATCTTAATGAAAGATCAATTCGCTCCATCTTCTCCGATCAGAGAAGGCGAGTCAAGTCCCAATTTAGGACTCTATAAATACCGGAAAGTTCCGCGGCGAGGTCGGCTGAAGAGGACGCCGTAGAGACCCTGGAGCAGGGCATGGGCGAGGCGGCGGTTGCCACTGAGCGTGAGGTGGCCGGGGTCGGCTTCGATGGCGGCACGGAACCATTCGGTCGGTTCGCCGGTTGCCGATGCGTCCGCAACGTCGCCGCCGATGGCGCAGGAGACGATGCCGCCGTCCCGAGCTGCCACCGTGACAATGGCGGACTCGTTCTCGCCCTTGCCTGAGAGCTCGACCACAAACCGGCAGGCGCCGGACGTGCCGATCGGGAGTTGGGCCAGAGGCATGGCGAGCATCAGGCCCGCCTCCACGTCGGTTTTGCCGATCGCAGCGGTTTGCTCGGTCATGTTGCGGCGCTCCCAGCGAGATGCGGCTGCGATCGGGCCGAGGCCGAGGCGCAACCAGTCGGTAACTGCATAGGCAGGCTTGGGTTCATTCGGGGCCGGCATCTCGACTAGGCCGGCCAGACGCATCTCTTCAAGGCGACTTTCGAGGCTCGGACGGTCGAGCATGTCGATGTCGCTGTGCAGGTCGTCCAACGACCGGGGGCGGCTCGCCAGCGCACGCATGATCTTCGAGGACCAGCCCGAGGCAAGAGCCAAGATCGCCTGCCTGGCGGACTCGTCGCCGAGCTGGAGGGGATCGCGCGGACAGGCGGCGAGCCAACGATCGAGGACGCTACCGACGAAGCGCAGCTCCCGGCCCTGCTCGGACAGCTCGTATTCGAGCGAGCCTGGAATGGCCTTGCGCCGATGCTTGGCGACTGCGCGGATCTGTTCCAGCGTGCGAAGGCATGAGCGCAGGGCCTTCTGGGTCAAGGAGCCGGATTCGCGTCGCAACTCCACCAGGCGCTTCGGGCCCGAAGCGAGCGAACGGAGGATGCATTGATGTGGCGGCGCCGCGAGCAGGACGAGAGTCTGCGCTGCGGTGCGCGGCCTGATCCCACTCCCATCGACCGTCTGGGTAGTCAAGCAAGGGTGATTATGGCACTAATCAATTTCTTTTGGGATCGACCTGAAAAGCTTGCCGTGGAGATCCTCGACCATGGCCCGGGCCAGGCCGTAGTCGCCTCCCAGCTCGAGGCGCTGCGTGTCGGCCTCGACTATCGCCCCCAGCCAGTCGGCCGTCGAGCCCGATGCCCACGCGTTCGATTCCCCTTGAAGGCGGGGGCTGCATGAGTGCACCCGGCCCTGCTCGACCTGGGCGAGCACGCCGGCCATGCGCCGCTCGGAGCCGTTCGGCACCTCCATCGACATGCGGCAGCTCCCGGAGAGGTCATCGGAAAGGCGAAGCAAGGGGAGGGCAAGCAGGAAGGACGCCTCGATGTCGAGTCGGGCCATGCCGGCGGTTTGCTGTGGGAGGTGACGCCGCTCCCAGCGGGTTGCCGCCGCTAGCGGACCCACCGCCCGGCGCAGCCACTCCGAGACCGCGTAGGGGGTGCCGCGCCCGTTGGCCGGCAGGGCCTCGATCAAGCCGGCGAGGCGCAGGCTGGAGAGCCGGCGCTCCAGCGACGGGTAATTGAGGTCGGCGATTACGCGGTCGAGCTCGGTCAGCGAGAGGGGCCGGGAGGCAAGGGCGCGCAGCATCGCCGTCGACCAGCCTTCCGCCACGGCCTTAATCGCCGCTCGCCCAGCGTCGCTCCCCAGTGCAAGTGGCTCGTCAGGGGCTTCGGCCAGCCAGCTCTCCAGGACGTCCATGACCGCGAGCAGCTCTTGTCCCGGCTTCTCCAGCTCGTACTCGAGGGATCCAGGAAAGGCGTTGCGGCGGTGCTTGACGATCGCGCCTGCGTCCTCCAGGGACTTGAGGTGAGCGCGCAGCGTGGTCTGCGCTGGTGAGCCGGTCGCGCGGCGCAGCTCCACCTGCGGCCTCGGCCCCTCGGCAAGCGCTCGCAGGACGAGACAGTTGCGGTGGGCGCTGAGCAGCATCAGGGTCTGCGCTCCGGAGCGCGCCCTCTTATCGCTCCCATTGACCGGACTGACAGCCAAGAAGATTATTATTGCATTAATAAGTTTTCTTTTGGTATGGGCGGATTTTCAGCGAGGAAAGAAGCGCGTGCGCAGCCCGGAGAGGACGCCACTGGCCAGCTCCTGGTCGCCGCCCAACTCGAGCTCTTGCGCCTGGTTGTCGATCACCGCGTCCATCCAGGCTCGCGCCGTGCCGAACGCCCAGGCGTCGGCGTCCTCGCCTAGTTCCGTGCTGCAGGAGGTGATGCGGCCGCCTTCGACGCGGACGACGGTGCCGGCGCGGCCCTCCTCGCTCTCGGGTAGGTCGACCGCCAGGCGGCAGACCCCCGAAAGCTCAGCCGGCAGCTCGAGCAGCGGCAGGGCCAGGACGAGCGCCGCCTCGACATCTCGCGGCGGGAGCTGCTCTTCCTCCAGCTCCCCGTCGAGTTCCTCCATTTCCTCGGCGGCCTCCGCCGCGCGCCATTCGCTGCGCACGGCGACGACCATCGGGCCGATCGCCTCGCGCAGCCAGTCGGTCACCGCGTAGGACGCCCCCTCGCCGTCACTCGGGTGGGCGGAGAGGAGGCCGGAGCCGCGCATCGCCGCCACCCGCGCTTCCAGCGTTTCGCGGTCGAGGTCCTCAACCGCGCCTTCGAGCTGGGCCAGCGTCAGCGGCCCGTTGGCGAGCGCGTGGGTGATCCGCGACCCCCAGCCGTCGATGAAGGCGCCGAGCGTCGCCTGCGCGTCGTTGTCTTCGACCAGATTCAGAGTGCCCTTGGGCGCACCCTCGAGCCAGCGTTCGATCGCCGAGACGGCGACGAACAGCTCACGGCCCGCCGGGGTGATCGTGAACTTCTGGTTGGCGAAATCCTCGATCGCGTCGTCCTCAAACGGGTCCTCGACCGGCTCCTCCTCCAGCGGATCGCCGTTCTCGTCGCACTCCCCAGCCATTGCTCCGATTGTGACAGGAAGCACGCTATTTGGGAACAGACAAAGTTCTGCCGCACTCGTCGCTGCAAGGGAGGCTGCAACTAATCAGTAGTAGGCCCGTCCAGAGGCGCCACGATTTTGCGCGCAGCACCTTTAGTTAGAGCGTCCAAGAGTCGATTAGAGGCCCAATGATCGCCTTCGGATCGCTCGTTTGCCGTGCTGTATCGCTGGCTCGCAGCGAGGACGGGATGGCGCTCCCGACGGCACTTTTCGCGACGATCGCCAGCTGCGCGCTCGCCGGGGCTGCGGTGATGTCCTCGGTCGACGTGCAGCACGGCTCGCACCGCGACAGCGGTACCAAGAGCGCGATCGCCGCCGCCGACGCGGGAGCCAACGTGGCGATGATGCGCCTCGCCCGTGACTCGAACGAACTCGCCACCTCGCCCTGTTTGAGTGGCACCAGCGCTGAAGCCAACGGCTGGTGCTCGCCAAGCAGCGGTGAAGTCGGCGGTTCGGCCTATAGCTACCAGATCAGCCAGGCGACCTCGACCTGCGGCGAATTCTCACTCTGCGTCGTGGCCACCGGCACGGCGGCGGAAGTCTCGCGCCGCGTGCTCATAACCTTCAACCGCGGGTCCGGCAGCTCATCCGGCGGCAAAACCAAAGAACAGGAAGAAAAAGAAAAAGAAGGCGGTAGCACCACCGGCGGTGGCGGCCCTGACGGCCTGATCGGCAAAGAATCGATCACCCTCAGCGGCAGCGCCGACATCCGCGTCAACGTCGGTACCGACGGGAACATAGTCGCCTCGGGCAGCTACAACGTTTGCGGCAACATCCGCCACGGAATCGGCAAAACCGTCGTCGGCCCGGTCCATCAGTGCCCCGGGTATCAGGTCACCGAAGGCAACCTCACGCTCCCCCCGGTGAGCAGCTTCATGCCCGCCGACATCGCGACGCACAATTCCAACGCGAGGATCACCACGTGCAACAAAGGCCTGCCGGCCGAATGCCAGAAAGACACCTTCACCGGTAGCTGGACCAGCACCAGCCCGTTCAATCCCGAAACCCGGCGGATTTCGCTCTCGGGCAACAAGACCCTCACCCTGGGCGGGGGCGACTACTGGCTTTGCCAGCTAAGCCTCAGCGGCACCACGGAATTGATCATGGCCGCCGGTTCGCACGTGCGGATCTTCTTCGACACCCCGGAGAACTGCGGCACGAGCAGCCCGATCAACATCAGCGGCAACGTCAAGATCAAAGCCACCGGCTACAACTCCTCGACCAAAACCTTCGACATGCCGGGCTTCTTCATCATGGGTTCCACGAGCACCTCCACTTCGCTGAACCTCTCCGGCAATACCGGCTCCACCGAAGAGTTCGTCATCTACGCGCCCAACACGTCGATCAACATCAGCGGTAGCGCGACCTACAAAGGCGTCATCGCCGGCAAGACGGTCACGATGAGTGGCAACGCGCACCTCGAACACGACGACGGCTTCGAATTGCAGCCCAGCCTCAACCCCTGGTACGAAGAAGAAGTCAAAGCCAAAGAAGGGTCGGGGGGCAGCGAACCGACGGCTGGCACGGTCGTCTTTACGCCGCAGTACTACAGGGAATGCGTCGGCACGGCCGGCCCCCTGCCGAACTCAAACTGCTGAGCAACGGGCCACCGCTCAAGCTCGCGGCGTTTGCTGTCGAGCTAGATAAGCGAAATATGAGGGACGCGCTCAACAGCAACCCGCTCGCGCAGGCCGCGGTGATCGCCGTGTTGCTGATCGGCGCCGCCTTCTTCGTCCTCTCCTCCAGCGGCGGCGGCGAAAGCGAAGAAGAACCGGCCGGGGGGACCGAAGCCACCGTCAGCGTCACCGGCACCGAAGCGAGCGCCGCCGCCCCCGGCCCGCTCTCCTTCCCCGGCCAGGCCGCCGCCACGGCGCCGCCCCTGCCTACCCCCGTGCTCGACGCCTGGCACGCCAACCAGACCCTGGTCTTGCTCTTCGTCCACGGCGGCGGCATCGACGATCGCCTGGTGCGTGCCGCGACCGCCGGCGTAGCCGGCTTTCCGGGCGTGGCCAGCTTCGTCGTGCCGGCCGGCCAGGTCTACCGCTACGCGGCGATCACCGAGGGGGTCGGCGTCGACCGCGTGCCGGCGCTGGTCGTCGTCAGGCCCAAGCACCTGAAGCGCACCGTTCCGACCGCCTCGGTGAGCTACGGCTTCCAGAGCGCCGAGAGCGTGCGCCAAGCGGTCATCGACGCCGACTACCAGGGGCCCACCGTCGATTACCACCCGTGAGCCCGATGGACTCGCGGGAATACCCCAGCCATCTACGTCCGGTCCCGGAGTCGGGCGACTCGACCGCCCCGGCCCTCCAGCACGACGGGACGCCGGGCCTTACGCCTCCACTCGCCCGCGGTCGCTCCAGTGGCTTCGTCACCGACGTGCTGGTCGACCTCGGCTTCGTCACCGACGAGGTCGCTCGCCAGGCGATCGAGCAGGCCCGCACCGCCGCCCGCCCGCCCGAGCGGCTGCTGCTCGAGCAGCACGCAATCACCCCCGACCAGCTCTCGCGCGCAGTCGCCGAGCGCTACGGGCTCGACCACGTCGACCTCTCTGCCTATCAGGTGGACATGGCCGCCGCCAACCTGATCTCGGTCAACACCGCTCGCCGCTACCGCGCCCTGCCGATCGGCTTCATCGACAAAGAGACGCTGTTGGTCGCGATGGCCGACCCGACCAACGTGCTGGCGGTCGACGACATCCAGATTGCGACCGCCCTCGACTGCCGCGTGGCGGTTGCCGCCGAGGAGGACATCGACGCCCTGATCGGCCGGCTCAACACCCTCCAGAGCGCCGTCAGCGAGGCGGTCACCGAGGGGGAGGCGGCCGCCGAGGAGGAGCTGGCCGAGGTCGCGGACATCGAAGTCAGCGCCGAGGACGCCCCCGTAATCAAGCTCGTCTACAGCATCCTCGGTCAGGCGGTGGGGGAGGGGGCCTCCGACGTGCACTTCGAGCCCGGCGAAGAAGAGATGCGCGTCCGCTTCCGCGTCGACGGCGTCCTCCGCGAGGCGGCCCACGTACCGAAGCGGATGGTCAATGCGGTCGTCTCGCGGGTGAAGATCATGAGCGACCTCAACATTGCCGAGAAGCGGGTGCCACAGGACGGCCGCGTCAGCGTCACCGTCGAGGACCGCCGCGTCGACCTGCGTATCACGACCCTGCCGACCCAGCGCGGCGAGGGGGCGACGATCCGCATCCTCGACAAGGAGAACGCCCAGCGATCGCTCGACGAACTCGGCATGGACGGCGATGGCCGGGCGCGCTTCGAGCACGCCTTCAACCAGGCCTACGGCGCCGTGCTGGTCACCGGCCCGACCGGCTCGGGCAAGAGCACCACGCTCTACGCGGCGCTGCAAGAGATCAACGACATCGAGAAGAACATCATCACGATCGAGGACCCGGTCGAGTACCGGTTGGGGGGGGTCAACCAGATCAACGTCAACCGCAAAGCGGGGCTCGACTTTGCCACCGGCCTGCGCTCGATCCTGCGCGCCGACCCCGACATCGTCATGGTCGGCGAGATCCGCGACGGCGAGACGGCGCGGATCGCGATCGAGGCGGCGTTGACCGGCCACATGATGCTGACCACGCTGCACACCAATGACGCCCCCGGCGCGATCACCCGCCTGACCAAGATGGGGATCGAGGCCTTCCTGATCGCCTCGGCCGTCGACTGCGTCGTCGCCCAGCGGCTGGCGCGCAAACTCTGCAGCCATTGCAAGCGGCGCATCGTGCTGCCGCCGCAGGCACTGGCCGAAGCTGAGATCCGGGTCGGGGGGGAGGTCGAGGCATACGAGCCGGTCGGCTGCGGGCGCTGTAGCCAGAGCGGCTACCGCGGCCGGGTCGGCCTCTTCTCGGTCATGGCGCTGAGCGACGCGATCAAGGAAATGGCGATCGCCGGATCATCTGAGGCGGAGATCGCCGCTATCGCCCGCGAAGAGGGCATGCTCACGCTGCGCGAAGACGGCGTGGCCAAGATCCGCGCCGGCCTCACCAGCCTTGAGGAGGTCATCCGTGTCACCACCTGAGGCACGTCATGCAAGTTGTATGCCGGTATGGGTAGTCAACTGCCCCCCACGTCCCTCGGTATTCAGGATTTCGCCGCCGAGGCCGATCTAGATGGCTATGGAATTCGACTTCGCAGAGGTCCTTGCGCGCATGGTCGAGGCCAAGGCCTCCGACGTGCACATCACCCCCGGCTTCCCGCCGGCGATCCGCGACAAGGGCAAGATCGCGCCGATGGAGGGCTTTCAGGTCCTCTCCGGCCAGGAGACCCGCGAGGTCGTTTATTCGATCCTCAACGACGACCAGCGCAAGCGCTTCGAGAACAACAAACAGCTCGACTTCGCCTACGCGATTCCCGGCGTTGCCCGCTTCCGCGTCAACTGCTTCTTCCAGCGCGGCTCGGTTAGCGCTGCCTTCCGCTTGGTGCCACAGGACATCCCCGAACTCGACTCGCTCGGCGTGCCGCAGGTGCTGCGCGAGCTGTGCGCCAAACCGCGCGGCTTCGTCCTCGTCACCGGCCCGACCGGCTCGGGCAAGAGCACGACGCTGGCGGCGATGCTCGATGTGATCAACCAGGAGAACCAAGATCACATCCTGACGATCGAGGACCCGATCGAGTTCCTGCACCAGCACAAACGCTCGATCGTCAACCAGCGCGAGGTCGGCTCCGACGCGCCCGACTTTGCCCTCGGCCTGCGCGCCGCCCTGCGAGAGGACCCCGACGTGATCCTGGTCGGCGAGATGCGCGACCTGGAGACGATCTCCACCGCGCTGACCGCCGCCGAGACCGGCCACCTCGTCTTCGCCACCCTGCACACCCAGTCGACCGCGCAGACCGTCGACCGGATCATCGACGTCTTCCCGCCCGCGCAGCAGGGCCAGGTCCGCACCCAGCTCTCGATCGCCCTGCAGGGCATCGTCACCCAGCAGCTGCTGCCGACCGCCGACGGCATGGGCCGTACCGTCGCCACCGAGGTGCTGGTGCCGACGCCGGCGATTCGCAACCTGATCCGCGAGGGCAAGACCCACCAGATCTACGCCGCGGTGCAGACCTCGGGCGCGGTCGGCATGCAGACCATGGACGCCGACCTCGCGCGACTCGTGCGGGCCGGGGCGATTACCCGCTCGCTCGCCGAGCAGCGAGCCTCGGTCCCGGAGGAGCTCAAACGCCTGCTCGGCGCGGCTCCGGTGCAACCCACCTACGCTGAGGCCGTGTAGTCGATGGCCGACGCGACCACCTTCGCGTTCCGGGCGATGGACGTGGCCGGATCCGCGACCGCCGGCGAGGTCGAAGCCGAGTCCAAGGCCCAGGTAACCGAGCAGCTTCGCCAGCGCGGCCTGATCGTCCTCGACGTCAGCGAGAAGAGCGAGCCGTTCAAGATCGAGGACATCTGGCGCAGCTGGAAGGGCGTCGACATGCGCGAGCTGGCGGTCTTCTCGCGGCAGTTCGCGACGCTCGTCGCCTCCGGCATGCCGATGTTGCGGACCCTGCACACGCTCGAGGATCAGACCCAGGACGAACGGATCAAAGAGGCAGCCGCGGGGGTGCGGGCCGACATCGAGGCTGGCAGCACGCTGGAGCAGGCGATGGGACGCCATCCCGAGGTCTTCGACCGCCTCTACCGGGCGATGGTCCGCTCCGGGGAGGAATCCGGTCGCCTCGAGGACGCGCTCGACCGGATCGCCTACCAAGTCGAGAAAACCGACGCCCTGCGGCGCCAGGTGAAATCGGCCCTGATGTACCCGGCGCTGATCTTCGGCTTCGCGATGGTCGTGCTGGTCGCCATCGTCGCCTTCGTGATCCCGGTCTTCGTCGGCATCTTCGAACAGATCGCCGACGAAAATCCGGGCGAAAAGGCGGAACTGCCGATTCCCACGCAAATCTGCGTGGGCGCCTCCGACGCGATCACCGGCTACTGGTTCATCCTTATCCCCGCGTTGATCGGCAGCGCCGTGCTCTTCTTCCGCTGGAAACGCACCGAGCAAGGCAAAGAGATGTGGGATCGCTTCACCCTGCGGCTCCCTGCGCAGATTGGCGATGTCATCCAAAAAGTGGCTCTGGCCCGCTGGTCGCGCACCTTCTCGGGAGCTGTCTCGGCCGGCGTGCCGATGCTGCAGGCGATCAAACTCACCGGTGAGACCGCGGGCAACGTCGTCCTCGAGCAGGCGATGGACGACGTCTACGCTTCGGCCAAGCGCGGTGGCTCGCTGGCGGGGCCGATCGAGCGCAACGCGATCTTCCCGCCGATGGTCGGCCACATGGTTGCGGTCGGCGAGGAAACCGGTCAGCTGGAACACATGCTGAGCAAAGTCGCCGACTTCTACGAGGCCGAGGTCGACGCCAAGGTCAAAGCCCTCACCTCGTTGATCGAGCCGATCATGATCGTCTTCGTCGGCGGCGTCGTCGGCTTCATCGTGATCGCGATGTACCTGCCGATCTTCTCGCTCTACGACAAGATCCGCTAGCCGGTTGTCGGCGCTTGCGGGGCCGGCTCCTCGCCGGCACCCGCGGGCGGGTTCGCTTCCCACCGCGCCAGCTCGCTTTCGAGTGCCCGGCCGACCCTCGAGACCGACTCAGCGGGCCGCGTCGCCTCCAGCCGGGCGCGCAGCAGCGCCCGGCTGACGCCGTAGTGTCGCGCCGCCTGGGTGAGATCGTTGTCGTATTGCCTCATAACGTGAGCGACGCCGATTCGCGGCACCAACAAGGCGCCGGCGAGGTAGTCGGCTTCGGCCTCCTCGACCGGGTTCAGCCTGCGTTTCAGGAACTCGTCGAAGAGCGGTGTCGCCTCGTGATCGAGCAGGAGGTGCGCCAGCTCGTGGGCGAGTGTGTAGAAGCGCTCCTCGACCGGATGCGCAGGGTTGTAGAGGATCCGGCGGCGATCGCCGCAGGGGACCATCGCCGCCGCGAATTCCATCGGCCGGACCTGGGTCAGGTGCCGCACCTCGTCGGGGTGGGACCCGCGGAAGGCGTCAATCGACTGCACCTCGACGCGGAGGTAGTCGGCCAAGGCACCCGGGTCCAGGCGATCGACTGCGGCGAGACCCAGCCTCGCCCTGGCCTCGAGGGCGATCAGCTCGCACTGCGCCAGCACTCTCGGGGTGAGCACCGGCGCCATCCCTCAGCGACTGATCATCTCGTCATGATCGACCGTCTCGTCGCGGCTGATCATCTCGTCGTAGGCTGCTTGGACGATTTTCTCGATTGCTTTCGCGCTGTCGGGCTTCAGCATCTCGTCGGCGCGCAGATGTGCGGCGATGGCCGTCACGGTCTCCTCGGTATGGGTCTCTTCGGGCTTTTTGCCTGCAACGAAGCTTTCGAGGGGGACACCGAGCCAGTCGGTCATCTGGATGTAACTGCTGAAGTCAGGCCGGCTTCCCTTTGCGAGTCTGGTGAAGATCGAGGGGCTGAATTGAAGCTTTGCCGCCAGGGCTCGCCAGCTCAGGTTGTTCACGCTTCGCTTTGAGTCCAGCGCCCCATACAGCGCCGAAACATCGATATCGCGTCCCATCGCGCTCCAGGCCTCCTTTCGAGGGTCTGTTCGACTGTAGCAACGCCATTCTGAGAGCACAACGGCGCGTACCATATGGGAAACCCCGGTCATCCTGCCTGTCGCGCTTCGGCCTTCGCTTCCGCGTAGGCCTTGAACTGCGTGTAGCTGGGGCCGTATAGATCGAGGTGGCCGTCCCAGGCCGGGCCTGTCAGCATCACCGCCCGGCCCAGCCGGATCGGCTCCTGCGGATCGAGGCAGTTCTGCTTGGCGATCTCGCCAAGGTCTCCGTAGGGGGTCGTCCCGATCTCCGCCAGCGAGACCGGCCGGTTGCCCTCCATCGTTGCGAACTGGGCAGCCGCCGTGAACTTGTCGATCCCGGGCCTGCGCACGCCGACGCGCTTGACCACTTCCAGGGCCCAATCCTTCATCCGCTCCAGATGGTCCGATCGTTCGAAGTCGAAGCCGACGCGCCCCCAGTGCCATTTGCCGGTTTCCATATGGGCTTTCACCTCGACCCGGCGCAGGCCGAGCGCTTTGTAGAGGCTGAAGGAGCGCAGCAGCAGGGCCGAGCTGAGTCCGTCGCCGCGGAACTCCGGCTCGACTTTCAGCGTTTTATGTTCGGCGCAGTCCTGGTCGAAGGCGAGCACCCGGTGGAAATGGAGAACCCGTGGCTTTTCGCTCCCCCGCTGCGTCCAGAGGAAACCGACGAGCTCGAGGCTGCCGCCGTCGTCGAGGCTCGCGGGGCACTGCCCTCGCACGAGTTCAAGGGTCGTGTTGGGAATGCTGAACGCCGCCTCGACCTCCGGGAACTCCCCGATGTGCTCGGCGATGTCGACGCGCGCTGCGCGAAGACGTGCTGGACAGAAATCGCCGGCCTCACCAGCTCGCAGGACGCCGTTCTGCCGTCCCATGGCGATTCTCCTCCGGAGCTGGGTTGGGTTCCGGGAGGCAGGTCGCTCGAATCGCGATCTCCGAAACCCCGATCTGCTCGGCGGACTATATGTGGTCACCAGCAGTCATCCGTGGGAAATTCCGGGTTATTCCGCCGAGCTGCAAGAAGGCTTAACACAGAGAACACAAATCAAAGCGTTCTCCGGTTGACATCGAAAAGCCTGAGTAACTAGGTTTCCTCTACTGCAAGCCGCGGGTTGGGAGGCCCGATATGGCGAAAGGCTCAGAAGACTCGGGCGTTACCGGGCTGCTCAAAGAAGCCGGCAAGCAGCTGATCCCGGTGCTGCTGACGGCGGGCAGCCTGATCGGCTTCGTCGCCTTCGCCGGCGGGGTGATCGTCTGGACCCGCTTCTCGGCGGCGAAAGTGCCGCCCGACCAGGCCGTCAACGCCGTCCCCCGCGACGAACTGGTGGCAATCGGATCGGCGCTGCTGCTTCTCTTCGGCTTCTTCGGCGTGCTGGCACTGGTCGGCGCCTTCCTCACCGACCGCGGCGCTCGCGCGACGCCGGGCATGGCGCGCGGCCTTCTCGGCCTCTTCCTGGTCGAGGGGGTGACCTCGATCACCATCGTCGGCGGCCTCTCGGTCGAGACGACGATCGCCGACGCGGCGCTGATCGCACTGCCGGTCGCGGCGACCTTCTGGGCGACGTTTGCGGCGAAGTACGTCGACCTCGTAGACGACCTTCCCATCCGCCGCTCGGAGCGCGCCGGCGATCGAGATGGGGACGCGAAGAAATTCCTGCTCTCGCCCGACGGTCCCGATCCCGCGTTGATCGCCTCGGTTGGGATCTTGGGAGCTGCCCTGATAGTGACCGTGTTCAGGGGCGACGATTTGTTTCTGGCGATCTGGCTGGGCGCTTGGCTCATCGGTTTCATCGGCTATGTCGCGTTCCGCTGCACGACGGAAGCGCGGACGCTCAGCGGCGAAATCGCCAACGACCGGCAGCGGGAACGCGAGCAGGCGAGAGAAGCGTACGAGTGGGAGAGGGCTCGAGCGCGGTTTGGGTTCAGTGGCATGGACGAGGAGGAGCTGCCGGAATTTCGCCAGCTCAACGAGCGGCCATGGCGGCTCGAGCTGAAAGCCCCCGGCGCACGGCTGATAGCCGGCCTGCTGGTCGTCGCCGCGGTCCTGCCGTGGTTGCGGACCGACGAGTGGTGGGTCGGCGTCTCGATCGCCACCGCCGGAGTCCTCTGCGCGGCGCTCTGGAGGATCGCCGCCCTCTCCGCTCAGCGGGTCATCTGGTACGGCGTCGCCGTATTCATCTCGGTGCCGCTCTTCGGCACGCTGACGTCGATGGCGCGCAACGTCGCCAACCCACAGGTGCAGCCGATGGCGTTGATCCGTAACACCGACGGCCCGGCTGAAGCGATCCAGGGCCTCTACGTGACCGAAGCTGATGAGCGCGTCTATTTCGCGACCGTCGCCAGCGAAGGCTGCAGCGACGAGCTCACCCCGCGCAGCGGCCGGCTGGAGTGGGTGCCTAAATCGGAAGTCGTGGCGATGACCGTGGGGCCGTTGCAGAGCGTCGAAGAGGCGGGCCGCAGCGCGCTCGAAATGGCCTACTCGCTGACGCCGGCGGTCGAGTCCTCGCTCGGCAACGGGGCGAATTTCGACGAAGAAGAAAAGATGAGCATCGAAGAAGCCGAAGCCGCCGAATTCTCCTCACGCGACAAGCGGCTCGAGCACACCGGCCCGGCGGTGCGACCCAACTTCGGCGGCGGCCTCAGCCTCAGCCCGGAAGACGCCTCGCCGGGCGACATCGTCACCCTGCGGATGAGTAAACCGAACAAACACCCCGACGTCGAAGGCTTCGGCCGCGCTCGCATCGGGCGCACGCTGCGGGTCGGCGGGTTGCGGGCGAGGATCGTCAAGCAGAGCGCCCGCACCGCCGAAGGCGCCGAATACCTGAAGACGGACGACGGGCGCTTGCTCAGGCTGGCCAAGGGCGAGCCCTACAAGGAAGACGGCGAGGAGTTCGACTCGATGGCGGGCGACGCAGAGGCCGTCAAGGGCGGTGACGTCGACCGCGTTCTGTTGCTCAACGACCCCCAGGTGGTCGCGGTCGGGAAGCGAAAGATGCGGGCGCCGGGCATTCCGCTCGCGCTGAAGAGCGGCTCGACGCCGCGTCTCGCGGAGCAGAACCTGACGGTGACGCTCAGGGCGAAAGGCGAAGTCGGCGCGCTGGGCAGGACGACCGAAGCCCAGATCGATCCCCACCCACTGGGGCAGGCCTGGAGCGAAGGCCAGATCCGCTTCGAAGTCCCGCCTGGCGCCGCCAGCGGCGCGGTCTCGGTCGAGTGCAGCCAGCTCGCCGGCGAACCGCTGCTGCGCGTCCTCAACGCGCCCGAACCGCGGATCTCGGTGCGGATGCAGCGCGGCTCGGACGACATCCGTTTCAGCAGTCGCCACACGACCGACGTCGACGAAGAAGATCTCGTACGCCGCTGGAACGTCGCCGGTGCCAAGCGCGGCAACTTGCCGGGCGTGACGGTCACGCTGCCTCCCCACCGGGGCGTCTCCACGGTGCGACTGACGGTCGCCGACGAGGGCGGCGCCGTCAGTACGGCGGAAGTCCACCTGCTGCGGTTGCCGTCGGCGCTGTTCGAATCCGGGAGCGCGCGGCTGCGCCGAAGCCCGATGCTCCGTGCCGCTGAACGATCGCTCGCTCGAGTCGTCGACCGCGAAGCGCCGAAGGCGATCGAGATCGAGGGCCACGCCAGCGACGCCCGCACCGCTCCCGCGAACGCTTTCCTCTCGCTGCGCCGTGCCCAGGCGGTGCACGACGCGTTGCTGCGCGAGCCGTTGATCGGCGCCAACGTCACCGGCGAGGTGCCGGTGCGGACCGTCGCCTTCGGCCAAAGCTGCCCGGTCAGCCGCCAGCCCGACGATCGCCACGTCGACGTCCTCGTCCTCGACGAAGGGGTCAGCATGCTCCAGCCGCGAAGCTGCCGTCCGGTCCACATCCAGAATGAGGACTGGCAGCTCTCTCCCGGTTGTCCTGTCGGCCGGAGCGCGAGCGGCAGCGGCTTGCCGTCTGGCCTCCTCGGCCTGGTTCAGGAAGGGCTCGGCGAAATCGGCTCGGTGATCGGCCTGGAGCTGGGAGACCGGAGCAAGTGCTCCCAGCATCCGCGATGACCTGGGCGCCTTCCTCGCGCTGAGCCGCACCGCAGCAGCCTGACCGCCAGCTCGTCCTTCTGGCGTTCGCCGTGCCGGTCGGCCTTGCCCTGCGCCGCGGCCGCTTCGGGCTGTCGGGCGCCGACGCGATGGCGCTGCTCGCCCTGCTGGGCCTGTTGCGCTGCGCCCTCGACCCGCTCGACAACGTCTACTACCACGTCCCCCTCCTGTTGGCCTTGATCGGCTGGGACGCGCTCTCCCCCGGGGGGCTGCCGCTACGGACCCTCACCGGCCTCGCCGTGGCGCTGCTCTTCCGCCAGTGGGCGCTGCACCTCACTGACGCTGACCTCGTCGCCTACAACAACGCCTACATCGCCGTTGTCGTGTTCGTCGGGGCAGCGATCGCCGCGGTGCTGTTCCGCCCCCGCCGCAGGTTTACGCCTTATCCGGCGCCGGCAGCGGCGTAGGCCCCCAAGCCCGAGTTTTTGGGTGACGAAGTCCAAATTTCGGGGATCAAGTACTGGGCGGAGCGGCCGATTAGGCCTTTGTGATGAATCTGCCAGTGCCTCGGTGCAAAAGGCAAACCCGCCGCGAGGCGGGGGCGCAAAGCCTCGGGGCTCCCGCTGCGGGAGCCGGCCGGGCTACCACCGGGGTCGACAGACACCACGTGGCTGTAAGCGACGGGGCTCTGGCGCAAACGATTAGGACCATAGGAGGTCTCTAATGTTTCTCCAGAATCTCCGGGCCAAGGTAGGCGCCCGGCTCAGCGGCGACAAGGAGGCCGGCTTCACGCTGATCGAGCTCCTCGTCGTGATGCTCATCCTCGGAATCCTGGCTGCGATCGCGCTGCCCGCCTTCTTCAACCAGAAGGAAAAGGCCGGCGACGCCAAGGCTAAGGAGTACGTCCACACCGCTCAGGTCGCGATAGAGACGTGCGCTACCGAAAACGGCAACAAATACAGCACCACGGCCTGCGACCAGTCGGGCCTGCACGCGATCGAGCCGACGATCCCGACCACCGGCGGCGGCTACACGATCACGCCGAACACCCCGACCGGCGGCTACACGATCGCGAACAAAGCGTCCGGCGGTCTCGAAAACTCGTTCGAGCTCGAACGCAAAGCTGACGGTTCGCTGGTCTACGACTGCACCACCCAAGGAAAAGGCGGTTGTCCGTCGGGCGGCAACTGGAGCAACTAGTCGCTCCAGTCCGATCGTCTGACATGACTCAGGCGACACGCAAGGAGAGGCGGGCCCCGTGCCCGCCTCTCCTGCGTCTGCGGCCCGAAAGCTAAACGGATGGCCGATCGCGGTCGATAGAGGAACGATGCCGGCAAAGCCGAGAAATGCTCCTCGCACGAAACCGGGGTGTGCTGTGCTCCGCTCGACCCTGGCGTCGCTCGTCGCGCTCGTCGCGACGGCGACCGGCCTAGCCGTGGCGCCCGCCGTTGCCTTCGGCGCCGACGCGCACTACGAGGGCATCTCCGCCGACGGCTCGATCGCTTTCTTCAGCACGGTCGACAAGCTCGTCCCCGGCGACACCGACCTCAAGCGCGATGTCTACGAGCGCTCCTTTGACGCAACGGTCGGCAGCTACGTAACCCGCGATGTCTCGGTCGGGCCGACCGGCGGCAACAACGCCTTCGACGCGCAGTACCTCGGCAACGACGAAAGCGGCCTGCGGGTCTTCTTCTCGACCGCCGAGCGGCTCACCGCCGAGGACACCGACAGCGCCTCCGACATCTACGTGCGCAACCTGCTGGAAGGCAAAACCGCCCTGGTGTCGGCCGGCGACTCCTCCTGCGCCGCCTCGAAATGCGGCCACGCCGACATCGCCGCCGTCGCCGTCGGCGGCGGCGTCGTTCCCAGCGGCGACCGGGTCTTCTTCGCCAGCGACGAGCGCCTCTCCGCGGCCGACGAAGACACGGCAATCGACGTCTACGCGCGCGACCTCGGGGCCGGCGCGACGACCCTCGTCTCGGTCGGCACGGGGGCGGAACCGGCTCTCTTCCTCGGTGCTTCGGCCAGCGGGTCGCGGGCGATCTTCACGACCGCCGCGGCGCTCGTCGCGCAGGATCAGGACGCCGAAACCGACCTCTACCTGCGCGACCTCTCCGGTGGGGAAACGAAACTCGTCTCGACGCCAGGGTCGGTGGGCGCCTGCCCGGTCGGCCTCAGTTGCCAACCGACGAACAGCGGCATCTCGGCCAACGGCGCGCATGTCCTCTTCGAGACCAACGAACGCATCTCCGGCGAAGACACCGACAGCAAACAGGACGTCTACGACTGGTCGGGCGGCGCCACGGCGCTGGCCTCGCGCGGGGCGTCGCCGGGCAACGGCACCGACAACGCCCTCTTCGAGGGTGCCTCCGCCGACGGCTCGGCGGTCTTTTTCTCAACCGACGAACAGCTTGGCGGCGACACCGACGGCGCCAAGGACGTCTACGTCCGCCGCGGCGGCTCGTCGACGGAGCTGGTATCCGGCGGCGACGGCTCCTGCGAAGCGATCTCCTACTGCCAGAAACCGGCGGCCCTGCGCTGGGTCTCCGCCGATGGCGCGACGGCCGTGGTCAGCAGCGAAGAGCCGCTGACCGCCGAGGACGGCGACGCCTCCTTCGACGTCTACGCCCGCAGCCTGCCCGGCGGGCCGACGACCCTCGTCTCGCATGCCGGCTCACCATGCGGCGATCCGGCATGCGGCGACGGCCCCCACAACGCCAACTTCGCCGGCGCTTCGGCGAGCGGCTCCCACCTGTTCTTCGTCACCGTCGAACAGATGGTCGAAGCCGACGAAGACTCCTCGACCGACGTCTACGACCGTAGCGGCGGCACCACGACCCTTATCTCCACCGGCCCGATTAACGGCAACGGCGGGTTCGAAGCGCAGTTGCAGGGGGTTTCCGCGAACGGTTCCCTCGCCTTCTTCATCACCAGCGAGCGGCTGACCAGCGAAGACGGAGACAACGGCCAGGAAGATGTCTACTCTCGCTCGGCCGGCGGGACCCTGCTCGTCTCGGCCGCCAACAACCCCGAACTCGAACTCGGCCCGCCGCCGCCGGTGCTGGAAAGGACCAGTCCCGAATCACCGGGCAGCTCGACCGAACCACGGGTAATCGGCTCGGAGTCGCAGGAGGAAGCGTCGATCAAGCTCTACGCGACCTCCGACTGCTCCGGCGAACCGGTGGCAACCGGCGACGCCGAACAACTCGCCGAACCCGGCATCCTGGTGAAAGTAGAGCCCGGCTCGACGACGAGCTTCTGGGCGACCGCCGAAGCCGAAGGCTTCGTCTCGGATTGCTCGCAGCCGGTCTCCTACACCCAGAAAGATCCGCCCCCGCCGCCCGGCGAAGAATCCGGCGGCGGTGGGAGTGGGGGAGCCGGCGGCAATGGCGGTACGGCCGGTGCGCCGGTCGCGACGCCGCCTCCCGTCCCCAAGACCCCCAAGGGAATCCCCTATGTGACCCCGGTGACGCGGATCACCTACGGCCCCGCTTTCAAGACGCGGCAGCGGCGCCCCGTCTTCCGCTTCACCGACACGACCGGCCAGCCCGGCACGCGTTTCCTCTGCAAGGTCGACCGGGCCGGCTGGAGGTCGTGCGGCTCACCGCTGCGCCTCAAGCCGGTCGGCCCCGGTAAGCACCTCTTCGAAGTGAGGGGAGTCAACGCAGCCGGCACCACTGAGTCACAGCCGGTCAAGCGCAGCTTCAAGGTGGTCCGGAGATGAGCCGGCCGCGACTGCGCAGCGAGGACGGCATGACCCTGATCGAGCTGCTGGTCGCCGCGGCGATGAGCGTGGTGCTCGTCGCCGCGGCCTCCTCGATGCTGATCAGCGCCGTCCGGACTCAGCCGAAGCTGAGCAAGAGGGCGCAGAACATCTCGACGGCTCGGGTCGTGCTGGAACGGATGACCCGTGAGATCCGCAACGGGATCACGATCTATGAAGCGAGCGGCTCGAAAGTGTCGTTCAAGACGCAGGTGCGCACCACGAGCTGTGGCAGCGGCACCGTCCCCTCGTCGACCCAGCCGGCGATCCAGTGCCGGGTCACCTATTCCTGCACGACCATCGCCTGCACCCGTACCGAGACCGCCCCGGAAGTGACCAGCGGTGGCACGCCCGTAACGATCGTCAGCGGCCTCGACGGCAGCGAAGTCTTCAGTCCCTCGCCCGAAGAAGAACCCACCTACATCGCCGTCACCCTGCACATTCCCAACCCCGAAGGCAGCGACGACCTGGTCGTCAGCGACGGCGCCGGCCTGCGCACGCTGGGCCTTTCAAACTGACCGTGAGAGCCTGGATCGGAAAACGCGTCGGCAGGATCGGCTCCGAGTCGGGCCTGACGATCGTCGAGGTCTTGGTTGCGGCGATCCTCCTCGCGCTCGGCGCGGCGGCCACCTTCGGCATCCTCGCCGCGGCGGCCCGCAACGGCCAGCGCGCCAAGTCGACCCAGGTCGTCCTCGACCTAGCCCAGGAAGAGCTGGAGCGGCTGCACAGCATTCCCTACGAAAACCTCGCGGTTAACGCGCAGCCGAAACCCTCGGCCAACATCCTCAATCCCGGCTACCGCGTCAAAAGCAGCGAATACGCGCTCAAACGCAGCCCGATGGGCGAATACGCACCACTGGTTGTCGACGCCGAAAAGGGGATCAGCCCGGAATCGGAATTCTTCAGCGGCGACACCGAACACGGCGGCATCAAGGGGACCCTCTTCCGCTACGTGGTCTGGCGCAACGACCCGAGCTGCCCGGACACGAAATGCCCTGGCAGCGAGGACTACAAGCAGGTCGTCGTCGCGGTGAAGCCGGACAAGCCGGTCAGCCAGTCGGGCGACAGCGGCTACGTCGAAGTGCAGTCGCAGCTGACCGACCCCGAACTGGCGGAAGGGGAAGATGGCGAAGGCGGCCCCGAAGCACCTCCCGGGCCGACCGTCACCGCCCAGCAGTTCTACCTCTCGGACACCCCCTGCGCGGCCGGCGGCAAAACGACCAGGGCCGAAATCGTCAGCGATCACCTCCTGCACAACACGCTCGGCACCTGCGCCAGCGGCCTTCAGTCGGGCACCACGCTCGGGGCGCCGGACGCGTTGCTGCTGAGCGGGCCGCCCGACCCGGCGCCGGAAGACCCGGCGGTGCCGGCGCTGCACGACTACTCCGACGACTTCTACCTGGAGCCGACGCCCGATACCGACAAGGGCGTGCAGATCCGCCGCGACGACACGCCGGAATGCCACTACGACCCGACCGGCACCACCAACCCCGAGTCGCAGGTGCATCGCTGGATAACCGATCCGATGCCATTCAAATTCGAAATGGGCGGCAAGGTGACGCTTGAGTTCTACACCCGCACGCTCAACGACGCGCTGTATACCGGTGCCCTCTGCGTCTACCTCTTCGACCGCTCCGAAGCGGGCTCGCCGCCGAAAGCGACCGACGAACTGCTGACCAAGAAAGACGACGGCTCGCCCTACTGGATCTACAAACCGGAGGGAACCGGCTTCTGGCCGCGAAACCTCTGGACCAAGGTGCGCCTGACGATGGAATTCGGACCCCACGACGTGCTGAAAGACCACCGGCTCGGGGTGGCGCTGAGCGTCGAACGCACCTACACCCTGGCCGACGCGATCCCGATCATGTACGACCATCCGGACTACCCGACCCGGATCGAGGTCGACAGCCTCACCCCGCTCGAAGGCAGCTAGGGATGGCCGCCGCAGCGGTGCTCGCCTTCCTCGGCGGGCTGCTCGCCGGAAGCTTCACGACCGTCGTCGCGCACCGCGTGCCGCGCGGCGAGTCGATCGTCGGCCCGCGCTCGCGGTGCCCCGCATGCGGCGCCCAGATCGCCGCCTACGACAACGTGCCCGTTGCCTCCTGGGTGGTGCTGCGCGGGCGGGCGCGCTGCTGCGGCGCCGCGATCTCGCCCCGTTACCCGCTGGCCGAGCTGACCCTCGGGGCGCTGTACGCCGCGACCGTCCTTGTCCTCTGGGGCGACCCGGGCGAGATCGCCCTCGGCCTGGTCTTCGTAACCGTGCTCGCGGCGGTCACCCTGACCGACCTCGAGCGGCGGATCATCCCCAACAAGATCCTGATTGCCGGCGCCGGGCTGGCCGTCGCGATCGCGGCGGTCGCCGACCCCGGCAGCCTGCCGGAGCGGGCGATCGCCGCCGCGGCGGCGGGCGGCCTACTGTTCCTCGCCGCGCTCGCCTACCCGCGCGGGATGGGCCTCGGCGACGTCAAGCTGGCGGCGACGATGGGCCTCTTCCTCGGCCGCAACGTCGCCCCGGCGATCCTCGTCGCGCTCCTCGCCGGCTCGCTCGTCGGCTTGACGATGATCGCCCGCGAAGGCGCGGCGGCGCGCAAACGCGCGATCCCCTTCGGCCCTTTCCTCGCGCTCGGCGGGGTCGCCGGCCTGCTGGCCGGCGACCAGCTCGTCGACTGGTATCTCGGCACTTTCTGAGGCACGCATCGACCGTCCGTCCAGATTCTCCTAGAAATCGGTAGTTGCAGCGCGAAAGGTCTGCGGCCTTTTTGTCGATTCAGGGAGTGCGGACGCGCCCAGTGCCCCCGATCCGCCTATCCCATGCGACTGACCAAGCAGAAGACGAACAGCATCGTCGGCCTCGACATCGAGGCGGGCAGCATCGCCGCGACCGAGGTTTCGGCGAACGGCGTGGCGCGTGTGACCGCCTCGGCGATCGCGCCGCTCGGCCCCGCGGCCTTCCATGAGGGCGAGGTCCTCGACGGCGACAGCCTCGCCGCTGCCCTGAAGGAGGTCTTCGCGGAGCACAAGCTGTCCAAGCGGGTGCGGCTCGGCGTCGGCAACCAGCGGGTCGTGGTCCGCACCGTGCGCCTGCCGGCCATCGAAGACCCCAAGGAGATGGAGGCGGCGGTCCGCTTCCAGGCCCAGGAGCAGATGCCGATGCCGCTTGATCAGGCGGTGCTCGAGCACCAGGTGGTCGGCGGCGTCCCGGCCGAGGAGGGCGCCCCGCCTCAGGTCGACGTGATTGTCATCGCCGCCCGCCGCGACATGATCTCCGCCTTCGTCGAGCCGGTCCGCAGGGCCGGCCTGGAACCGGTCGGTGTCGACCTCTCCGCCTTCGGCATGATTCGCGCCCTCGCTGGCGAGGGCGAGGGCGAGACGGCCGTCGCCGAGCCGGGCGCCGAGCGGCCGGCCACCGCGGTCCTCTACTGCAGCGTCGGCGACGTCACCAACCTGGCCGTCGCCCGCGGCCGCTCCTGTCTCTTCACCCGCGTCTCCTACGCCGGCCTCGAGGCGATCTCGGCGGGCCTCGCGAGTGGCCTCGGGCTCAGCCCAGAGCACGCGACGCAGTGGCTCGAACACGTGGGCCTGGAGCGCCAGGTCGAGGAGGTCGAGGGCGACCCCGAGATCGTCGGCCAGGTGCGGCGGGCGCTCGAGGAGGGGCTGACGACGCTGCTCGACGAGCTGCGCCTCTCGCTCGACTACTACGGCGCCCAAGAGGCCGCGTTGCCGGTCGAGCGGATCGTCCTCTGCGGCCTCGGTAGCGCGGTGGAGGGCCTGGCCGGGCGGATGGAAGCCGGGCTCGGCCTGCCGGTCTCGGCCTCCCGGCCGGCGGCGCTGGCCGAGTTCGAGAATGGCCCCGCGGCGCGGTTGACCCTGCCCTACGGACTGGCTCTGGCGCTCTAGGGCGATGCGTCCCGTCAACCTCATCCCCCCGGAGGAACGCCGCGGCGAACAGGCGGCGCTGCGCACCGGCCCGCTTGCCTACATCGTGCTCGGCGCGCTGGTGGCCGTGCTCGGAGGAGCCGTTGCCCTCGTTTTGGTCGGGAACCAGATCTCCGAACGCGAAGCGGAGGTGGCGACCCTTCGCAGCGAAGACGCGGCGGCGGCCGTCCGCGCCGCGCGCCTCGCCCCCTACACCCAGTTCCGGACGATCAGTGAACAGCGCGTGCAGACCGTGCAGAGCCTGGCGGACAGCCGCTTCGACTGGGAGCGCGTGATGCGCGAACTCGCCCTCGTCCTGCCGGCCGACGTCTGGCTGGTCAACCTGACCGCGACCGCCACCCCGGAATCCGGGGTCGAAGGCGGATCGGGCGGCGAAGCCGGCGCCGGCGGCCTGCGGGACGCGATCGCCGGGCCGGCGCTCGAACTGAGCGGCTGTGCCGCGGGCCAGCGTGCGGTGGCCGGCTTCGTCACTGCTCTGAAGGACATGGACGGGGTGACGCGAGTCGGCGTTCAGTCCTCCGAACTGCCCGACAGCGAAAGCGGCGCCGGCGTCTCGGCCAGCGGCGAAGCTGCGGGCAGCGGCGCCAGCGACGACTGCCGGACGCGCAACTTCATCGCCAAATTCGAGCTCGTCGTCGCCTTCGACGCGGCGCCCGTGCAGGCAACGGCCGAAGGGTCGCTCGAAGCGCCCGAAGCGGCTGCCGCGTCGAGCGAATCCACTACCGAACCCACCGAAGAAGCGGAAGGCGGCTGAGCGATGAGCGCCCTTCGCAAATCGAGCAACCTGACGATCGTCGCGATGCTGGCCATCGCCGCGCTGGCGATCGGCTTCTGGCTCCTGCTGATGAGCCCGAAGCGCGAAGAGGCCGCGAAGCTCGACAAGGAAGTGCAGGCGGCCGAAGTGTCGCTGGCGCAGCACGAATCCGAAGTGGCGGCGGGGGAAGAAGCCCGCCAGCAGTTCCCGGTCGAGTACCAGAAGCTGGTCGTACTCGGCAAGGCGGTGCCGGGGAACGACGAAACGGCTTCGCTGCTGGTCCAGGTGAGCGGCATCGCCGAACGCACCGGCGTCCACTTCCGCGATATCAAGCTCACCTCCAGCGGCACCGAAGAAGAAGCTGCGCCGCCGGTCAGCTCCACCGGGACGACTGTCTCAGCCACCGAGGCGGCAGCCTCGCTGATGCCGCTGGGCGCGTCGGTGGGCCCGGCCGGGCTGGGGGCGATGCCGTACACGCTGACCTTCGACGGCAGCTTCTTCCGGATCGCCGACTTCATCAAGGGCATCGACTCGTTGGTCAAGACTCAGAGTGAACGGGTGGCGGTCGACGGCCGCCTGGTCACCGTCGACGGCTTCTCGCTGCAGGCGGCCTCGGGCGGCTTCCCGGCGCTGACGGCGACCTTCGCCGTCACCACCTACCTGACTCCGCCGGGCCAGGGACCCACCGCCGGCGCGTCGCCGGCCAGCCCCGAAGGGGCGACCGCGACCCCCGCGGCGGCGACGCTGGGAGGCACGCCGTGAAGCGCATCGGACCGGAGCTGAAACTGCGCAAGCCGGACCTGAGCAAGGCCAAGGTGCCGCCGGTCCTCGCCGACCTCTACTACGACCTGCGCGACCGGCGCCTGCTACCGCTCGTAGCCCTCGTGGTCGTGGCGATAGTCGCCGTGCCCTTCCTGCTCGGCGACAGCGCCGAGGTGCCGCCCGGGCCGGCCCCCGCGGACACCGCGATCGCGGCGCTGAAGGAAAGCGCCGGAAAGACCACCGCCCTGACGGTCGTCGAGGCCGAGCCCGGCCTGCGCGACTACCGCAGGCGCCTGCGCGGCCGCACGGCGACCAACCCCTTCAAGCAGCGCTACACGCAATCGGTGCTGAAGGGAGCCAACCTGAACGAGCCGAAGAGCGAAAGCCCGACCTCGAAGTCGGGCGGCGGGGGCGAGACGACGTCCACCAGCGAAACCTCGAACGGCACGGCGGGCGCCGGCGAAGGCGGCGCCGCCCCGTCGCAGCCGGCCGGCGGCGGTGGGTCAACCGGAGGCGATGGTGGATCGGCCGGCGGTGGGTCGACCGGAGGCGGCGAGGAGCCTCAGCCGGGCCAGGGAGCGGTCGTTTACAGCTTCGCGGTTGACGTCAGCATCGTGCATACCCACGGCAGCGCCGCGACCGGCGACAAGCAGACCAGCGAGCCCGAAATCCGCAAGAAGGTGCTGCCGACCACCTCGCTGCCTGGCAAGAAGGTCGAGGTTGTCACCTACATGGGCCTCAGCCCAAAGACCCGCAAGCCGCTCTTCCTCGTCGGCACCGGGGTGACCGGTGCGTTCGGCGAAGGCGTTTGCGTCGCGGGCGGCGACCGCTGCCAGCTGATCGAAATGCAGCCGGGTTTCCCCGAGGTCTTCGAATACGGCGAAGAAGGCGACCGCTACAAGATCAAGGTCACCGACGTCGAATTCGTCATCACCGGCCATCTCTGAGCGCGCCACGCCTGCGCATTCCTGTGGAATAACGCAAAACTTCAGTAAGTGAAGCCATGGCGCTACACTCGCTGAAGCGAGGTGATCGAGCGGATCCACCTCGACCTTCGATATGAGTGCCGCCAGCAACTCCCGCTGTCCCGTCTGCCGCACGGCGGACATCGTCTGTGGCAAGTGGACGCTGTTGGTTATTCGCGACCTGGCCGAGGGCGCAAGCCGTTTCTGCGAGCTGGAGCGCTCGCTGGAGGGGATCAGCCCGCGCACCCTCTCGCTGCGCCTGCGGGCGCTTGAAGAGGAGGGGATCGTCGTCCGCAACACCTTCCCCGAGGTGCCGCCGCGGGTCGAGTACGCGCTGACCGAGAAGGGCGAGGCGCTCGTCCCGCTAATCGAGGACATGCGCCGCTACGGCACCCGCTGGCTGTTCGAGGAAGAGCCCGAGCCCGTTCCCGCCTAGTCACCGGGCGTTCCCGCACTTGACCCCCCTATATGGGGGGCGAAGTGCAGGCACGTCCCTGCAAGGCGTCGTGCAGGCGCAGGAGCGCCGTGCGTGGGCGGGAAGGCAGGGGCGTGCGCGACCCCCTGCTCAACGAGGCCGTACGGCGCCTGGCCGCCGAGGCCTCGACCCGCTTCGCCATGCTGGTCGCCGGCGGCGACCAGATCCCCTTCGACGTCGCCGAGCAGGAGGGCGAGGACGCCTTCTTTCACAGCTATGTGCCGCTGACCGGGCGCTACGTGCGCGAGCGCGAGGCCGAGATCCGGGCGCTGCCCGCCTTCGAGCCCGCCCGTGACGCGGTCGATGCCGCCGGCGTCGCCCCCGCCTACCTCGAGCAACGCGGCGAGGTCGTACCCGCCGACGCCGAGGAGCGCGCCGCCCACCTGCTGACGGTCTTCCTCGCCTCCCTCTGGGACGGCAGCTCGCACTTCTCGCTCGACCAAGAGCCGCTCGACGCGGCTCTGGCGGCGCTCGACGCCGAGGTCGGCGACGTCGACGAGGCCGACGTTCTGGTGGTCCCGATTGCCGGCTTGCAGATGGCGGTGCCGCGCCTACAGCTCCCGCACGGGATGCAGATCCTGCGCGCCGACACCTTCGAGGCGCCGATCGAGGCCAAGCGCAGCGAGGGAATGGGCCGCGCTGCCTGGGAGCCGCAGTTCCTGGCGATCGCCGAGCTCGGCGAGGGCAGCGACACCACGGCGGCTCTACACCAGCTCGGCGAGCTGGTCAGCGTCATGCGCCTCTTCAAGCCGGGTGGCGTAGCCCTCGGCCCCCACGCCTTCGCCCAGACCGCGGAGGGAAGCTGGCGCCGCGTTGCCACGGGCGCTCCCGCGCCGCGCCCCGGCGGTTACCGGCTGAGCGAAGAGGAGGCCACCGAGCTGGCCGAGTTGGCACAGACACTGGAGGCCCGCCCCGACCCCAGCGGCTCGCTCTCCTGGGCGGTGCGCCGTTTCGAGCTGGGCTGCGAGCGGGCGACCGCGCTCGAGGGCCTCAGCGACCATCTGCTTGCGTTGCGGGCCGTGCTCGACGGCCAGGGACCGGTCGGCGCATCGCTGCCGATGCGTGCCGCGGCGCTGGTCGCCGATGGCTCCGAAGACCGGCTCGCCGTGCGCGAGCGGATCGAAGCGGCGCTTGAGCTGGAGCGCTCGCAGATGGCCGGTGAACCGGTCGAGGGCAGGGGGGAGCTGGCCGGCTGGCTGGAGAGCAGCGTGCGCCGCATCCTTCGCGACGCTGCCCTCGGCGAGCTCGGCAGCGATCTCAACGAGGCCGCCGAGGAGACCCTGATCGCCAGCGGCCTCGGTGAGGGGGACGCGGCGATCGCGGTCGCGCCCCAGATTGCGCCGGATCCAGAAGCCCAGCAGGAACTTTCAACGCACGAACCCGAAGCCCCGCCGCGGTCCGAAGCCCAACCGCGGCCCAAAGGCCCACCGCGACCAGCGGCAGCCGACCACGTCTCACCACAGGAGGGGAGCATGGACGACGACACGCGCATCCTCGAGCCGATCCCGGCCGAGGACGAGATTCGCATCACCGCGACCCACTGGCTGGACGAGGTCGAGGCGCCTGAGGACGCCGGCACGATCGAGTGGCCGGCCGGCGGCAGCGACGTCGAGCACCGCGAGCGGATCGACACCCCCCGCGTCCGCCACCTCTTCCCGGTCCCCGAGGACGCCGACTGGGAGGTAAGCGAGCTTCGCTACGACCACTACGACCGCCGCCGCCGGACCGGCTGACCGGCGCATATGGCATCCTCGGTCGCTCGCGTACAGAGCACGCCACGCTTCCTGCGTCCTTGATCTGCTTGGTTAGACGGCCCGGCCCGCCGCGAGCTCGATTCTCTCCTCGGACGTAGCGAACAGGTAGCGATCGATCTCGGCCAGGCCGCCGAGGTCGTGCACGTCCTCGTCTAGATAGGGGACCCGGATGACGCCCTTGGTCCTCAGCTCGGCGGCCAGCCGCTCGATGTTGCGGGCGTCGCGCTCGGCCAGCGCCTGGTAGTCGGCGAAGTTCTCGGCGACGCGGCGGGCGAGGCCCTCGTCGCCGAGCTTCTCGGCGAGCGCCGCGTCGAGGTCACCGCCGTTGCCGCGCAGGCGCTCGGCCGGGTAGTGGACCTTGTTGACGATGACGCCGCCGAAGGGCAGCTTCGCCTCGACCAGCTTGCGGTGGAAGTAGACGGCCTCGTCGATCGGCTCGCCCTGCGGGCCACAGACGACGAGGAAGCAGGTGTGGGGGTCGGCGAGCAGGCTGTTGACCCGCTTGGCGCGGGCCTGGAAGCCGTCGACCATGCCGCTGAAGGCGTTGAAGAACTCGGCCAGGTCGGCGATCAGGTCGAAGCCGACGATTCGCTTGAGGACGCTGAGCGCGACCGTGGCGCCGCGGCCGGCGACCCGCGCCGCCAGCCCGGTCGGCTTCATGAAGACGCGCAGCGAGCGGCCTTCGATGAACTGGGTGAGGCGGCGGGGGGCGTCGAGGAAGTCGAGCGCGTTGCGGCTCGGCGGCGTGTCGAGGACGAGTAGGTCGAAGCGCCCTTCGGTGTGCAGCTCGAACAGCTTCTCCATCGCCATGTACTCCTGCGAGCCGGCGAGAGCGTTGGAGATCTGCTGGTAGATGCGGTTGTTTAGGACCCGGTCGCGCGACTCCTCGTCGGGCGCCTGGCGGGCGACCAGCTCGTCGAAGGTCGCTTTGGCGTCGAGCATCATCGCCCACAGCTCGCCCTTCAGCTCGATCCCGTGCCGCTCGAACAGGATGGGGTCGACCTGTCTGGCCTCGTTGCCCAGCTCGCGCATACCGAGCGAGTCGGCGAGGCGCTTCGCCGGGTCGATCGTCAGCACGCAGACCTTCAGCCCCCGCTCGGCCATGCCGACGGCGATCGCCGCCGCGCTCGTCGTCTTGCCGACGCCGCCCGAGCCGGCGCAGATGCAGATGTCCTTGCCGGCGAGGATCTCGTCTACGGACGGCATCGGCGTTCCTTCCTGGCGGCGACCGCGCCCATCAGTTCAGCCTCGCGGCGAGCCGCCGGGCGGACTCGACCCCCAGCTCCGGCTCAAAGAGGAAGGGCAGCGTCTTGACCGGCGCCTCGACGCGGCGGCGCAGGCGGGCGAGCTGGGCGCGCTGCGAGCGCGCGCGGCCGTGCTCGGAGACGGCGGCACGGGCGGCGGCGCGCACGGCGCCGTCCTCGCCCTCGGCCAGCGCGGCGAGCCGCTCGACCTCCTCGTTGGCGAAGCGCTCCGGGTAGAGGCCGTTTAGGTAGACGCGGTCGACGGCGACCCCGACCTCGGTGCGCAGCTCGCTCTCCAGCACGGCGGTCTCGTTTACCGGCATCTCCTCCGGCAGGGCAACGATCGCCGTGCCGGTGTGCTCGTGGTCGGTGATCAGCCGGTCTAGCTGCTGCGCCTGGCCGTGGATCGGGCCGACGCGGGCGATCGCGGCAAAGGTGCGCGGCGTCTGCAGGAAGCCGATCCCGTGGCCGGTGGCGGGCGCGTCGACGATCACCAGGTCGTACTTGCGCCCCGCCTTCACCTTGCGGTCGAGCTGGGCCAGCTCCCAAATCTTGCCGATCGTCACCAGCTCCTTCAGGCCCGGCGTGGCGGCGGCGAGGTAGTTGAAGATGCGGCTGCGGAAGAGCATGTCGCGCATCGCCCGGACCTTGAGCTGGAGCAGCACGTACTCGCGCATCGACTCGTCGGGGTCGATCGAGATCGACCACAGGTTCTCCTCCATCTCGACCTCGTGAAAGCCGACCTCGGTGTGGCCGAAGAAGCGCGAGGCGTTCTCCTGTGAGGCGACCTCGCAGACGATCGTGCGCTTGCCTTCGGCGGCGGCGCGCAGGCCGAGGGCGAGGGCGACGGTGGTCTTGCCGACGCCCCCCTTGCCGGTCACGAAGACCAGTCGCTTGTCGAGCAGCTCTGGGATCTGGTTCCTAGCGCGAGTGGGGTGATTCCTAGCAATTTCGCGGGGTGGCAGGAAAAACGGGGAGCCATGCGAATACCCGCGCAATGGGATTCCTCAGCCGTAAGAACAAGTCCGCGCCCGTGTCCGTCGAAGAGCCGCACCCGATTGTCGAGGAGCTGCAGGAGATGGAGGAGGCAGTTCCGCAGAGGCCGGTCCAGGACGATCTAGGGACCGACCCTCTGCCCGCGGGTCCTGTCGCGCATGAGGCGGGCACGGCCCAAACCGTCCAGGCAGCCAAAGCTGAGCAAGGTGACGGGGAAGCTGAGCAAGGTGACGGGGAAGACGAGCCGGCCAGGATGAAAGCTCGAGATTTGATTGCGCCCTCCAGACACGAAGCGGTGGCGGAAGAGGCGGTGGTGGAGACGCCCACCAGGCACGCCGAGGTGATCGCGTTTGCCAACCAGAAGGGTGGGGTGGCCAAGACCACCACGACGCTCAACCTCGCGGTTGCGTTCGCCGAGTCGGGGCACCGGGTGCTCTGCATCGACCTCGACCCACAGGGGAACCTGACGATGAGCCAGGGGATCGATCCGGACAAGGTGGAAAAGAGCCTCTACGACGTGCTCGTGCATGACATGCCGATCAGCGAGGTGATCCAGAAACGGGAGATCGACATCGCCGTCGCCTCGATCGACCTGGCCGGCGCCGAGATCGCGATGAGCACCAAGATCGGCCGCGAGCGCTCGCTCGAGAAAGCGCTGAAGGAGGTCTCCGGCGACTACGACTTCGTCTGCATCGACACGCCGCCGAGCCTCGGCCTGCTGACCATCAACGCGCTGACCGCGGCGAGCAAGGTGATCGTCCCGGTCCAGTGCGAGTATCTCTCGATGCGCGGGCTGGTCCAGCTCCAAAACACGCTGAAGATGATCCAGGAGAACCTCAACCCGGACGTGAGGATCGAGGGCATCCTGCCGACCATGCTCGACTCACGCACGGTCCACGCCAAGGAGGCGGTCGAGATCCTCGAGGAGAACTTCGGCGACCTCGTCTTCCGCTCGCGGATCAAAAAGGCGATCAAGTTCGCCGAGGCGCCGGTGAAAGGCGCCAGCGTGCTCAAGTACGATCCCCAGGGCAACGCAGCCGGGTACTACCGCGAGCTGGCCAAGGAGGTCTTGGAGCATGAGTCGGCGTAGCAAGCGCGCGAGCATGAGAGAGGGTCCCCTCTCCGAGTTGTTCCGCTCGACGTCCGACGATCCGCCTGCCGATCCGCCCGAGGCACCGCGGCAACAGCCGCCGGCAGAGCCGTCGCCTGTTGCGGAAGAGGCATCGGAGTCCGCTCCCGAGAGGCTCAAGCGAGTCTTCTCCGAGGAGCCCGTTCCTCGTAGCGAACAGCCAGCTGAAACGCCGCGGTATGGGCGGGAGGAACCGGAGTACGAGCCGCCGGGCAGCGGGGAGCCGCACAAGCCGGTGATTCGTGTGGTCGGCGTCGGTGGCGCCGGTGTCAACGCGGTCAACCGGATGGTCGACGCCAACGTGCCCGGGGTCGAGTTCATGGCCGTCAACACGGATCTTCAGTCGCTGCAGCTCTGCGTTGCCGACGTCACCGTTCACATCGGCGACGAGGCGACGCGCGGGCTGGGCGCCGGCGCCGACCCCGAGGTCGGCCACCGCTCGGCCTTCGAAGAACAGGACAAGATCAAGCGGTTGCTGAAGGGTTCCGACATGGTCTTCGTCGCCGCCGGCGCCGGCGGCGGCACCGGCAGCGGCGCCGCTCCCGTGGTCGCGCGCCTCGCGCGCGAGGTCGGCGCGCTGACGGTCGGCATCGTCACCAAGCCGTTCAGCTTCGAGGGCTCGCGCCGCGGCACCCAGGCGACCAAGGGCATCGAGGAACTGGCCGCCGAGGTCGACACGCTGATCGTCGTCCCCAACGACCGCCTGCTCGAAGTGCTCGACCAGCAGACCTCGATGGTCGAGGCCTTCCAGGTCGCCGACGACGTGCTGCGCCAGGGCGTGCAGGGCATCTCCGACCTGGTGACGCTGCCAGCGCTGATCAACCTCGACTTCGCCGACGTGCGCACGATCATGTCGGAGGCCGGCCGGGCGCTGCTCGGGATCGGCATGGGGACCGGCGAGGGCCGCGCCCTGCTTGCCGCCGAAAAAGCGATCTCCTCGCCGCTGCTGGAGACCTCGATGGACGGCGCCCGCGCGATCCTGCTCTCGATCACCGGCGGTGAGGACCTCTCGCTGGTCGAAGTCTCCGAGGCGGCGAAGATGGTCGGCGAGGCCGCCCATCCCGACGCCAACATCATCTTCGGTGCCAACATCGACGAGGAGCTGGGCGACCAGATCTGGGTCACCGTCGTCGCCACCCGCTTCGACGGCCACGCCGCGCCACCGCGCCGCACTGCCGAGCCGACGATCCGCCGCACGCGCGACGGCGGCCGGGCGCCGCGCAACGAGAAGGCCGGCGAGCTCAGCAGCCTCGACGTTCCCGAGTTCCTTCCCGGGTAGCCCCGACCCCATGAACGGGGTCGTCGCCGCCGGCCATCCCCTGACCGCTGAGGCCGGGGCCGAGGTCTTGCGCGCCGGCGGCAACGCGGTCGACGCCGCGGTCGCCGCGGTGCTCGCCTCCTTCGCGGTCGAGAGCCCGCTGACCGGCTTCGGCGCCGGCGGCTTCATGATGGTGCACACGCCGCGCGGCTCGGGTCGCGGAGAGCCGTATCAGCGTGCCGCCGCCGGGGGCTCGGCGACCGCTCTGATCGACTTCTTCGTCTCAGCCCCGGGCAAGGACGGCGTCGAGCGGGGCGTCGAGCTGGCGCCGGTCCCGGTCCATTTCGACGAGGAGACGGTGCAGACGTTCTACGTCGGGCCGGCCTCCTGCGGGGTGCCGGGCACCGCGGCGGGCCTCGAGCTGGCGCTGCGGCGCTTCGGCTCGGTGCCGCTCGCCCAGCTGGCGCGCCCCGGCATCCGCCTTGCCCGCGAGGGCGCCCCCGTCAACGCCGAGCAGGCCTACATCCTCGAGATCCTCTGGCCGATCCACGAGCGGCTGCCGGAGTGCCGGGCGCTGTACGCGCCCGAGGGGCGGCCGCTGGGCGAGGGCGACGTCTTCCGCTTCCCGGCGCTGGCCGAAGCGCTCGAACGCTTCGCCGCTGAGGGTGCCGAGCCGTTCTACCGCGGCGACGTCGCAGCCGCACTGAGCGGCTTCATGCTCGAGCACGGGGGCACTCTCGGCCCGACCGACCTGGCCGAGTACGAGGCGATCGAGCGGCGGCCGATCAAGGCGTCCTTCCGCGGCACCGAGGTCCTCACCAACCCGCCGCCCTCCTCCGGCGGCATCCTCATCGCCTACACGCTGGCGCTGCTGGAGCGGCTCGGTCCGCGGAGCGGGTCGGAGCAGCTCGTCGTCGCAATGGACGCCGCCAACGCGGCCCGTGACGAGGCCTTCGCCGAGGCGCTCTACGGCGACGAGTTGGAGGCGGCGCTGCTCGATTCCGAGGCGCTCGATCGACGGGCCGGCGACCTGCTCGGCTCCACCACCCACATCGCGGTCCTCGACGCCAACGGTATGTGCGCCAGCGTCACCTGCTCGAACGGCTCCGGCTCGGGGGTGCTCGTCCCCGGGACCGGTGTGATCCTCAACAACATGCTGGGCGAGGAGGACCTCAACCCACTCGGCTTCCACGCGATCGCCCCTGGCCGCCGCGTGCCCTCGATGATGGCGCCGACGGTAGTCCTGCGCGACGGCAATATCGAGCTCGGCCTCGGCAGCGCCGGCTCCAACCGGATCCGCTCGGCGATCGTGCAGACGGTGGTGCGGGCGGTGGAGGAGGGGATGGGCGCTGGCGAAGCGGTGCAGGCGCCGCGCCTGCATTCGGAGGCCGGCGTCGTCCAGGCCGAGCCGGGCATCGACGAGGAGGCGCTGGCACGGATCGAGGCGCGCGGCACCGCGGTCCTGCGTCGCCCCCGGATCAACCTCTTCTTCGGCGGCGTCCAGGCGGTCGCCCGCGACCCGGCAAACGGCGCCCTCAGCGGCGGCGGCGACCCCCGCCGGGGCGGCGCCGTCGCCACCGCCTGAGAGGTCCGCAAGAATGCCGCGAATGATCGACTTCGAGGCCGAGGGGCTGCTCGATGGCGTCGAGGGCGATGCCCGCGAGGCACGGCTGGAGCTGCTCGGGCGCCTTTCCTCGGAAGGAGCGTCGCTGGAGGAGCTGCGCGAGGCGGTCGAGGGCGGCCGGCTGACGCTGCTGCCGGTCGAGCGAGCGCTGGCCGGCACCGGCACCCGCTACACGCCGCGCGAGGTCGCCGAGAAGTCAGGCGTCGAGCTCGCCCTGCTACAGCGGGCCACGGCGGCGCTCGGCATCCCTTATCCGGACCCCGAAGAGCGCAGCCTGACCGAGGCCGACCTGGAAGAGGCCTGCCGGATCAAGGCCTTCCGCGACGCGGGCCTGCCCGAGGAGGGAATCGTCCAGGTGGCGCGCACGATCGGCATCGGCACCGCGCGGATCGCCGAGGCCAACCGCGACCTCGTAACCCGCACGCTGATGCAGCCGGGCGACACCGAGCGCGACCTGGCCCTGCGCTTCGCCGCCGCAGCCGAACACATGCTGCCGGTCTTCGAGCCGACGCTCTCCTACGCTTTCCGCGCCCACATGCTCGAGCAGATCCGCCGCGACGTGATCGGCGCCGCCGACCTTGCCGCTGGGGAGATCGGCGGCGCGCCGGAGGTCTCGGCCTGCTTCGCCGACCTGGTCGGCTTCACCAAGCTGGGAGAGCAGGTGGAGACCGAAGAGCTGGGCCTAATTGCCGGCCGCCTCGACGAGCTGGCGACGGCGGTCGCCGAGCCGCCCGTGCGCCTGGTCAAGCTGATCGGCGACGCGGCGATGCTGGTCTCGGCCGACGCCGCGGCGATGGTCGAGGCGGCCCTGCGGATGGTCGAGGCAGCCGACGCCGAAGGCGACGAGTTCCCGCGCCTGCGGGCCGGCATCGCTCACGGTTCCGTCCACGTCCAGGCCGGCGACTACTACGGCCGCCCCGTCAACCTCGCCAGCCGCCTGACCGCGATCGCCAAACCCGGCAGCGTCCTCCTCGACGCCGCCGCCCGTGAGGCTGCAGGCGAGGGCTTCGTCTACTCCTTCGCCGGCGAGCGCCGCCTCAAGGGCTTCGACTCGCGCACCAAGCTCTTCCGCACCCGGCGGAAGCCGGCGGACTAGGACGGACGGACGGACGGGTGCTTGCGGCGCTGGGATGGGGAGTTTTGGCGGCCTCGTCGCTGGTCCTCGGCGCTCTGCTGGCGGGCGCCCGCCCCTGGCCGTCGCGCCAGGTCGGAATGGTCCTCGCCTTCGGCGCCGGCGCCTTGATCAGTGCGATCAGCTTCGAGCTTGCCGGGGAGGGGATTGCGGTCGGCAGCATCGAGGCGACCGCCGCCGGCCTCGGCGTTGGGGCGATCATCTACTACGTCCTCGACGGCGTGATCGCCGCTCGCTTCTCAACCGGCCGCGGCCGCAGCGGTCGCGCCAGCGGCACCGGCGCGGGGACCGCCTTGGCGCTGGGCGCCTTTCTCGACGGCATCCCCGAGCAGGTCGTCCTCGGCGTCGGCCTGGCCGCCGGTGAGGGCATCGGCGTCGGCCTGCTCGTCGCCATATTCGTCTCGAATCTGCCGGAGGCGATCGGCTCGGCAAGCGACATGGAGGCCGCGGGTACGAGCCGCGCCCGGGTGCTCGTCCTCTGGGTTGCCGTCGCCACCGTGTGCGCCCTCGCCACGGTCGCCGGCTATGCGATCGCCGACTCGGTGTCTGGCGACCTGCGCGCCGGCATCGACGGCTTCGCCGCCGGCGCCCTGCTGGTGATGCTGATCGACTCGATGATCCCCGAGGCAACCAGGGAGTCCGGCCGCGTCGCCGGCCTCCTCACCACCCTAGGCTTCGCCGTAGCCACCGCCCTCTCCAGCGTCTCCTAGCCCAGCCCCTCACGCATTCTGCGGCCTTTCGGGATTCTCAGGGGGGTGAACTTCACCTTGCGGCAGCTTTGTACCCCCTATGGAGGGGAAAATCCTGCCACCAGGCTCGGGTCTCCCGCGAGATTCGGGGGCTTCGGGGAAGTCGAAGCGACTTTGGAGTGTCGTGCGGGCACAGCACGGGGTCGTGTCGCGCTCGCAGCTGAGAGCGCTCGGGTTTACCTCTCGCGCGATTGAGCACCGAATCGCAGCGGGGCGCTTGCATCCGCTTTGGCGCGGGGTGTACGCGGTCGGCAGGCCGCAGGTGGGGCGCCGGGGGCTGTTGATGGCAGCGACATTGAGTTGCGGTCCCGAGGCTCTGTTGAGTCATCGCAGTGCTGCCGAGCTGTGGGGAATTGCCCGGCCGTCCGCCGGGATCGATGTGATGGTTCCGCACAGCAGTTATCGACGCCGACCCGGTATCCGGGTGCACCGACGAGTCGAGCTGGGGCCGGAGCACCGGCGGTGCATCGACGGAATCCCGGTGACGGACGTCGTTTCGACGCTGGTAGACCTGGCGTCGTGCGTGCCGGAATGGCAGGCCGAACGGGCGCTCAACGAGGCGGACCGACTCGACCTCGTCGATCTCGAGGCGTTGCACGCCGGGATCGGGAGGCTCCCGCCGAGGCAGGGGATGGCCTGCCTACGCCGCCTGCTCGGCTGCGACGCACTGACCGATTCCGGCCTCGAGCGCAAGTTCCTGGCTCTGGTGCGTGCTGCGGGCCTCCCGACGCCGGACACGCAAGCGTGGGTGAGCGGTTACCGGGTCGACTTCTTCTGGCCCCAGCTCGGCTTGGTCGCCGAGGCGGATGGTTGGCGCTACCATCGCACGCCGGGTGATCAGACGACCGATCATCAGCGCGATCAGGCGCACGCCGCCGCGGGCCTGACGACGTTGCGCTTCTCCGAATGGCAAATCCGCCATGCACCGACGGAAGTGACGAAGCGCCTCGCCTCGGTGGCCGGCCGCCTCGCCGTCACCTGACCGGCGAAGTTTCAGGCCGGCTTGCGGCCGGATACGAGCAGGTTGTAGAAGAGCTCGGCGGGGAGGTGGGGCTCGAGCAGGCGGGAGTCGACCTTCTGCAGGGCGATGTAGCTGTTGAAGGCGAAGCGGCGCCAGCTCCAGGAGACCGAGTCGGGCTCGGCGGTCGACTCGACCGTGCGCAGGCCCCATCCCCAGGCGTTGGCGAGCAGTTCCTCGCCGCTGACGCGGCGCTGCTCGAAGCCGGCGTCGCGCAGCAGGCGGCGCAGGTCGGCGGGGGCGAAGGCGTGGACGTCGACCTCCCCCTCGAGGGCGTGGCCGCCGGAGAGGTCGGACTCGGCGATCGCACGCTGGCGGGCCCCGACCGCATGGCGCCAGGCCGGCGCGGCGAGCATGCCGGCGCGCTTCGGGGCCGCGGCAAGCATGTCGCCGTAGCGCGAGGGCTCGCCGCAGAAGGCGATCGCGCCGCCCGGCCGCAGCACCCGGCGGAATTCGGCGAAGGCGCGGTCGACGTCGGGGATGTGGTGCAGGACGGCGTGGCCGAAGACGAGGTCGAAGCTCCCGTCCGCGAAGGGAAGCCGCTCGGCCTCGGTCGCCACGGTCTCGACCTCCAGGCCGAGTCCCTCGGCGGTGGCGGCGAGGCGGCGCAGCATGCCTGGGGAGATGTCGGTCGCGGTCAAGCGCTCGATCGTCCCGAGCTGCATCAGGTTGAGCGAGAAGTAGCCGGTGCCGGAACCGATCTCCAGCCCATCGCCGAAGCGGGCGCCGCCCGGGCCGCCGAGCGCCTTGGAGAGCTTCAGCCGCACCTGCTCCTGGCCGGTGGCGCCGAAGTCGATGCCCCACTTGGCGTCGTATTCGTCGGCCGCCGCGTCGTGGTAGCGGGTGTTGACGTCCTTGATGTGCTGAGCGTCCATGGGCGTAGCGGTGGGGGAGGCCGGCATCGCGGCGGGGAACGGTACACGGATCGGCGTAGCCCCCGGGCACTACCGCTCTAATACGGTCCCCGCCGTGGAGCGCGAATACGTCCAGCTCGACCAGCCGCCTGGGGTGCCACCGCTGCCGCTGACCGGCGAGCGGACCCTGCCCGACGTGCCGGAGGAGAACTACTGGTACCGGCGCCACCTCGCTGTCTATGAGTGGATAGCGGCGCGGGTCAGCGGCAAGCGGGTCATCGACATGGCCTGCGGCGAGGGCTACGGCTCCGACGTCCTTGCCGCCGCCGGGGCGGCGAGCGTTGTCGGCGTCGACGCCAACCCGGAGGCGCACGAGCACGCGCGCCTGCGCTACGTGCGGCCCAACCTGCGCTTCGAGCGTGACCTGGTCGAGAGCTTCGCCGAGCCCTGCGATGCCGTCGTCTTCTTGCAGACGATCGAGCACGTGCAGGACGCCGGCGCGATCCTCGAGCACTTCAAGGCGATGCTGGCTCCGGGCGGCGTCGCCTACGTCTCGACGCCGAACCTGCTTACCCTGGCGCCCCCCGGGGCGGAGAAGTCCGACAACCCCTGGCACGTCAGGGAGTACCGGGCGGCCGATTTCCGTGCGCTCTGCGAGGCCCACTTCGCCCGCGTCGAGCTGCTCGGGCTCTTCCACGCCCGCAGGCTGCGGGCGCACCAGGTAGCGCTGGCGCTCGGCTGGGACCGCGTCCACAAAGCCCTGCGTCTGACCAAGCCGTTCTACGACCGCTTCACCCCGGCGATCGCCGCATCCGACTTCCGGCTCGAAGAAGGCGACCTGGACAGGGCCCTGGACTTCGTCGCCGTCTGCCGCGCATAGGCCATGCGCGCGGGGGCGGCGTCGGAGTCGGCGGGCGATCTGGCGATTGTCCTCCACTCCCACATGCCCTACGTGGAGGGGTTCGGCACCTACCCCTTCGGCGAGGAGTGGCTGTTCGACGCGGTGATCCGCTCCTACCTGCCGGTGCTGGAGGTCGCCGAGAAGCTGACGATGACCGTGACGCCGGTGCTGGCGGACCAGCTAGAGGATGCCGGCGCGGCGGCGCGGCTGCGGCGGTTCCTGGTCGAGTGGCGGGTCGGCGCCGCGGAAGCCGACATGGGGCAGGTGCCGGACGAGTGCCGCGACGCTTGCGAGGCCGAGCTGGCGCGCTACCGACACGCGCTGGAGTTGCTCGACGCCGTCGGTGGCGATCCGCTGCGTCCTTTCCAGGAGGCGGTGCGCGAGGGGCGGGTGGCGCTCGCGGCCTCGGCGGCCACGCACGCGGTGCTGCCGCTGCTGGCGACGCGGGCGGGGGTGCGGTTGCAGCTCGATGCCGGCATCCGCTCGCACCGGCGCCGTTTCGGCTGGGACGGCGGCTTCTGGCTGCCCGAGTGCGCCTACGCGCCGGGCCTGGAGTGGTCGCTCGAGGAGCAAGGCGTGCGCTGGTTTTGCGTCGACCAGAGCGCTCACGAGCCGCCGCTCGACGCGCTGGCGCCGGTTGCAACCGGCGCCGGCCCGACGGCGTTGCCGATCGACTGGGAGGCGATCCTCTGGCTGTGGTCGCTCGACGGCTATCCCTCCGACCCCGCCCATGCCCAGTTCGCCGGAAAATCGCTGCGCGGGGTGCGCATTTGGAAGGTCGGTGGCGGCGCGTATGACCCCGCCGCGGCGACGGCGGCGGCCCGTCGCCAGGCGGCCGAGTTCCTCGACGCGGCCGCCACCCGCCTGCGCGATTTCTCCGCCGCCCGCGCCCGCCGCGGCCTGCTCGTCTTCGCGATCGACACCGAGCTGCTCGGCCATTGGTGGTCGGAGGGGGCGATTTGGCTGCGCGAGGTGCTGGCCGGCGCCGAGGCGGCCGGCGTGCGGTTGCTGACCGTCCCCGAGGCGCTCGCCGAGCACGAGCCGCGGCAACGCTCCCTCGCCGCCTCGACCTGGGGTGAGGGGAAGGGCTTCGCCACTTGGGACTCGCCCCCCGTCGCCGACCTCGCCTGGGCGGCCCGGCGCCTCGAGCTGCGCCTCCTGCGAGAGCTGTCCCGTGGCCTCGGCGCCGCCGCCGCGCTGCGCGCCGCCCGCGAGCTGCTCGCCGTGCAATCGAGCGACTGGGCCTTCCTCGACAAGCGCGGCCAGGCGGGCGACTACGCCTACGATCGTGCGACCTGCCACGCGGAAGCGGCGCTGGAGGCCATAGACTCCCCAACCGCAGTCGAGCCGCGTATGCGTTCTCTCGCCCCGAATCTCAGCTTGTCCCCCCTGCTGGAGCCCTAGCTCCGCCCTCTCGATGACCCGCGTGCTGATCCTCTCCTGGGAGTACCCGCCGCTGATCGAGGGCGGCCTCGCCCGCCACGTGCGCAAGCTCTCCGAGGCACTTGTCGAGCACGAGGTCGAGGTCCACGTGCTGACCCGCGGCGGCGAGGAGTCGCCGGCCGAGGAGCGTCGCGGCGGCGTCCTCATTCACCGCATCCGCGAGCCCAAGCGCCCCACCGACCTGGGCGAGTTCGTGGCTTGGGTGGAGAGGATGAACTCGGATATGTTGGCCGCCGGGGTCGAGCTTGGCGACAGCTATGACTTCGACCTCGTCCACGGCCACGACTGGCTGGTCGCCAATGCCTGCGACCACCTCGCCAAGCGCTTCGAGGCGCCGCTGGTGACGACGATTCACGCCACCGAGCATGGCCGCCATCAAGGCTGGGTGAGGGAGCATCCCCAGACCTATATCCACGGCGTCGAGCGCTGGATAACGAATCGCTCCGAGCGGGTGATCGCCTGCTCGCACTACATGCGCGAGCAGGTCGCCGACATCTTCGGGGTCGAGGAGGGCCGAATCAGCGTAATCCCCAACGGTATCGACCCCGAGGACCTGCAACCACAGGATCCGGCGGAGCTGCGGCGGCTGCGGGCCGAGTTCGCTGCCCCCGAGGAGAAGCTGGTGCTGCTGGTCGGCCGTCTCGTCTACGAGAAGGGCTTCCAGCTCGCGCTGGAGGCGATGCCGCGGGTGATCGAGGAGGCGCCGGGGACGCGCTTCCTCGTCGCCGGCTCGGGCACGCACGAGGAGGAGCTGCACCGCCAGGCTGCCGAGCTCGGCCTGATGGACCACGGCACATTCCTCGGCTGGATCGGCGACGACGTCCTGCACTCGCTCTACCGGATTGCCGACCTGACCGTGGTTCCCTCGATTTACGAGCCCTTTGGCCTGGTCGCGCTCGAGGCGATGGCCTCCGAATGCCCCTGCATCGTCGCCGACACCGGCGGCCTGCGGGAGGTCGTCCCCCACGAGGAGGTCGGCCTGCGCTTCCGTTCACACGACCCCGAAGCGCTGGCCGAGGTGGCGATACGGGTGCTGCGCGACGACGAGCTCGGCCACCGCCTGGTGGCCGAAGCCTACGAGCACCTGCGTCGCTTTGACTGGGCCGACGTCGCCGAGCAGACGGCTGCCGTCTACACCGACTTGGTCGGCGAGGCGAGCCCGGCCTGAGCGCGGGCCGGCGCTATTTCGAGCGCGCCGGCGCCGGCAGGACGAAGCTGAACTCGCCTCCGCTCGACTCTGTCGGCTTCCAGCGGATCCCGTCGACCAGGTGGCTGGTGGGGATCTGGAGCGCGCCGGAGATCTTGACCAGGGTGTCTATGCGGGGGACCCGTTCGCCCCGCTCCAGCAGGCCGATCTCGGTGCGGTGCAGGGAGGCCCGCAGGCCGAGCTGCTCCTGAGAGAGCCCGGCTTCCTTGCGGCAGCGTGCGAGGTTCTCCCCGAAGCGAGACGCGAAGTCCATTATCAGCATTGTTCTCCGCTCCAGCCCATTGTCTACAGTCGTCTGTCGGGAGTTTGTTGTCTGATAGACAGTTCATAGCAAGAGTGGCGGACCTCGCACCGGGGTCAGCTCGGCTGCTGCAAGGTCGTGTGCGCCGCCGGGTCCGGCTCGACCGGATCGGGCCAGCGCAGCTCCTGCGGCGCCTCCCGCATGCGGATCACCTTCGCCGGGATGCCGGCGACGACGGCGTTGGCCGGGACGTCCTTGGTGACGACCGAGTTGGTGCCGACGATCGAGTTGTCGCCGACGCTGACCCCGCGCAGGATGCAGGCCCCGTAGCCGATCCAGACATTGGAGCCGACGATGACGTCGCGCATGTAGATGCCCTGCTTGCGGATCGATCGCTCGACCTCGACAACGCCGTGGTCGAAGTCGATGAACATCGCCCGGTCGGCAATCACGCACTCTTCGCCGATGCGCACATGCCGGTAGGCGGAGATCGTGCACTCCTGGCCGATCACCGTCTTGGCGCCGATCTCGACCAGCCCCTCGTGGCAGCGGATCTTGCTGCCGTGGCCGACCCAGACGAAGCGGCCGAACTCGACCCGCCCGCGCGGCGCGATCTGCAGCTCGAGCCCGCTGCCGAAAAAGAGCGGGCCGTCGGTGCTCCAGTGCCAGCCGGCGCGGGTGAAGAGGCGGCGGCGCAGGTAGCGCAGCGCCAGCAGCGCGTATTTGGGCGTCAGCATGCCGTTGCGGGCGCAGAAGCGGATCAAGCGGATCACGGCGGGCGGGACTCTAAGGTCTGCCGGCCTAACGCTCTACACGCCCCTAGACTCCGCCGCCCATGCCCGATGCCGCCAAGTCCGCCCCCCTGGCCGAGCGCCTGGTCGCCGGCGACAAGCGGGCGCTGGCGCGGGCGATAACGCTGATCGAGTCCGACGACCCGGCCGGCTGGGAGCTGGTGCGCGAGGTCTATCCGCGCACCGGCCGGGCGCGGATAGTCGGCTTCACCGGCCCGCCCGGCGTCGGCAAGAGCACCCTGATCGGCGCGCTGACGGCGGAGCTGCGCAAGTCCGAGCGCGAGGTCGCGGTGCTCTCGATCGACCCCTCCAGCCCGTTCACCCGCGGCGCCCTGCTCGGCGATCGCATCCGCCTCTCCGACCACTTCCTCGACCCCGGTGTCTTCATCCGCTCGATGGCCTCGCGCGGCGCCCTCGGCGGTCTCTCCGAGGCGGCTCTGCAGGTGGCACTGGTGATGGACGCGGCGGGCAAGGACGACGTCTTGATCGAGACCGTCGGCGTCGGCCAGGCGGAGATCGACATCGTCGACCACGCCGACACGATCGTGCTGGCGCTGATGCCGGGCTCGGGCGACTCGATCCAGGCGCTGAAGGCGGGGGTGATGGAGATCCCCGACGTGATCGTCGTCAATAAGGCCGACCACCCAATGACGGACACCATGGTGCGCGAGGTGCGCGGCGTGCTGGCGCTCTCGCACGAACCGGGCGGCTGGCAGGTGCCGATCCTGCGCACCGAGGCGGCGCGGGGGGAGGGGGTCGACGAGCTGGCGGTGAAGATCGACGAGCACCGGGCCCACATCGAGGCCGCCGGCACGCTCGAGGAGCGCCGTGCCCGCAACCTGCGCAACGAGGTGCTGGGGATCGCCGCCTCGCGCCTGCGCCGCCGCCTCGAGGCGACCGCCGAGGCCGACCCGGAGACGGCCGCGCTGCTGGAACGCGTGGTGCGCCGCGAGATCGACCCGGCCAGCGCCGCGAGCGAGCTGATGGAGCGCCAGGCCGGTGAGTGAGGCGACGGCGCCGCCGCCGTCTCGCGAGGAGGCCGCGACCTGGGTCGGCTTCGACGTCGACGAGGTCGGCGGCGCCCGGGTCGGCCGGGTGGCGGGGCTCTTCGCCGATGCCGAGGGCGGCGCACCCGCCTGGCTGATCGTGGTGCTCGAACACCGGGGGTTCCTCGGTCGCCGGCGAAAGGGCGCGGCGGTCGCGATCCCGGCGCGGGAGTGCGCCGGCGCGGGAGGCCGGGTCTGGACCGCGCTGGCGGAGAGGGCCTTGCGCTCCGCCCCGGCGGTCGATCCGACCCGGCCGCTGCTGCGCGAGCACGAGCTGGCGATCGGCGCCCACTACGGCATCGGCGAGGGCGAGGGTCGCTGCGCCGAAGTGGCGGGCCGGCCCGAGGGTGCCGTTACCGCTTCCTAGCAGCCGAGCTGGCGGGCGATGACCATCTGCTGGACCTCGTCGGTGCCCTCGCCGATCGTGAGGATCTTGGCGTCGCGGTAGAAGCGGCAGACGGGGTACTCCTCGATGTAGCCGTAGCCGCCGTGGATCTGGACCGCCTCCTCGGTCGCGCGGACCGCGAGGCGGCCGGTGATCAGCTTCGCCTGCGCGGCGGTCAGGGTGAACGATTTGCCGGCGTCCTTCTCCAGGGCGGCTCGCCAGGTAAGCAGGCGGGCGGCCTCGATCTGGGCCGAGAGGTCGGCGATCTTCGCCTGGATCGACTGGAATTTGGCGATCGCCTGGCCGAAGGCCTGGCGCTCCTTGGCGTAGGCAATCGCCTCGTCGAGCGCGCCCTGGGCAAGGCCGACGCCCATCGCGGCGACGCCGATGCGGCCGCCGTCGAGGATGTGGAGGAAGTTCTTGAAGCCGTCGCCGCGGCGGCCGAGCAGGTTGGCTTCGGGCACGCGGCATTCCTCGAAGCTGAGCGGGCGCGTGTCGGAGGCGTTCCAGCCCATCTTGCGATAGGCCGCGCCGACCTCGTAGCCGGGGGTGCCGGTGGGGACGATCAGGTTGGAGATCTCCTTGCGGCCGTCGGCCTCGCCGGTGACCGCGGTGATCGAGACGCAGCCGGAGATATCGGTGCCCGAGTTGGTGATGAACTGCTTGGCGCCGTCGATCACCCACTCGCCGCCGTCCAGCTTCGCCGCCGTCCGCACGTTGCCGGCGTCCGAGCCGGCCTCCGGCTCGGTCAGCCCGAAGGAGGCGAGCCGTTCGCCGCTGCAGAGTCGCGGTAGCCAGTCGTCCTTCTGCGCGTCGCTGCCCCAGAGGTAGATCGGCATCGTCCCCAGCGAGGTGTGCGCGGCCATCGTGATGCAGACCGAGGAGTCGATCCGTGCCAGCTCTTCGACCGCGAGCACGTAGGACAGGGTGTCGGCCCCGCCACCCCCGTACTCCTGCGGGAAGGGGATCCCCATCAGCCCCAACCCGCCGAGCTTGCCGACGATCTCGTAAGGGAACGACTTGGTCCGATCCAGCTCCTCCGCCACCGGCGCGACCTCGCCGCGGGCGAAGTCGCGGACGGTGTCGCGCAGCAACCGCTGCTCGTCGCTCAACTCGAAATTCACGCGCGGGACCCTACGCGAGCGTCAGAGCTGCAGACTCTTGACCTGCAACAGCTCCTCGATCGCGTAGCGACCGTTCTCGCGGCCGTGCCCGGATTGCTTGTAGCCGCCGAACGGGGCGAGCGGGTTGAAGGCGCCGCCGTTGATCTCGATCTGGCCGGTGCGGATCCGCTTGGCGACGTCGATCGCGCGCTCTTGGTCGGCCGACCAGACGCCGCCGGCGAGGCCGTAGACGCTGTCGTTGGCGATCCGCACCGCGTCGTCGGTGTCCTCGTAGGGCTGGATGACCAGCACCGGGCCGAAGATCTCCTCCTGGGCGACCGTCATCTCCGGCGTCACCTCGGAGAAGACCGTGGGCCGGACGAAGTAGCCGCGCTCGAGGCCCTCCGGCGGGGCGGCCCCACCGGTCACCAGCTTGGCGCCTTCCGCCTCGCCCTTCTGGATGTAGCCGCGCACGCGCTCGCGCTGCACCTCGGAGACGAGCGGACCGAGCCGGGTCGAGTCCTCGAACGGATCGCCCGGCGTGAAGCTCTCGGCCGCTCCCCTGGCGATCTCCTCGGCCTCGGCCAGCTTCTCCCGCGGCACCAGCATGCGGGTCAGGGCGCTGCAGGTCTGGCCCGAGTTGAGGTAGCACTTGGCGACGCCGTCGGGAACCGCCCTGGCGAGGTCGGCGTCGTCGAGGATCACGTTCGGCGACTTGCCGCCGAGCTCCATCGCCACCGGCTTGACCGTCGCCGAGGCCAGCTCGGAGACGCGCCGCCCGGCGCGGGTCGAGCCGGTGAAGGAGACCATGTCGACGCCGGGGTGGCCGGCGATCGCCTCGCCGACCTCCGGGCCGGTTCCGGTTACCAGGTTGAAGACCCCGGCTGGCAGGCCGGCGGCCTCGATGACCTCGGCGAGGATGAAGGCGTTCAGCGGCACCACCTCGCTCGGCTTGAGGACGACGGTGCAGCCGGCGGCCAGCGCCGGCGCGACCTTGGCGGCGATCTGGTTGAGCGGGTAGTTCCAGGGGGTGATCGCGCCGAGCACGCCGGCCGGCTCGCGCAGCACCCGCGAGTTGCCGATCTCCTCCTCCCAGGCGACTTCCTCCATCAGCGTCGGCATCGCCGCGAACTGGCCGGTGGGCAGGCCCGCCTGGATGATCTGGCTCAGCTTCAGCGGCATCCCCAGCTCCTGGGCGATCGTCGCGGCGATCTCCTCGGAGCGCTCGCCGAGCCCAGCTGCGATCGCACCCAGGTAGCCGGCCCGCTCCTCGCGCGGGGTCTGCGACCAGGAGTCGAAGGCGGCGCGGGCGGCGCGCACCGCGAGGTCGGCGTCGGCGGCCGTGCAAGCAGGGATCGTCGCCATCGTCTCCTCGGTGGTCGAGTTGACAACCGCGATCGTCTCGCCCCCCTGCGGCTCGACCCACCGCCCGTCGATGAAAATCCTGTCCTTCGCCTGAACCTCAGCCGCCGTCGCCATTCTTCCTCCTAGTTCGTCGCCCGCCCCGCCAACGCTACAGAGCCGAGGCCGGGGCCGGGCAGGGCGCGGGCATCGCGGGCGTGCAGCTCCTTGCCGCAGGCCTCGCAGATGCCGCGGTCGTTGACCGGGCCGCCGCACTCCTTGTGGACGATCAGCATCGGCGGGCCGCCGGGGCTGGGGGAGTGGCGGTCGCCCCAGGCGAGCAGGGAGATCAGCGCCGGCCAGAGGTCGAGACCCTTCTCGGTGAGGAAGTATTCGTGGCGCTCGGGGCTTTCCTGGTAGGGGCGCCGTTCGAGGATGTCCTCGTCGACCAGGCGCTGAAGGCGGGCGGAGAGGACGTTGCGGGCGATGCCGAGCCCCTTTTGCAGTTCGTCAAAGCGCCGCCTGCGGTTCATCACGTCGCGGACGATCAGCAGCGACCAGCGCTCGCCGATCACCTCGAGCGCTTTGGCGATCGAGCAGACCTGGCCGGGATAGTCGTGACGCAGCACGGAAGTGATCTTCGCACACAAGGTTGCTTCAAGCAACTGACTCGGTTAGGGTTGGCGTCGAGATGAGTTGCTTCAAGCAACCTGGCCGATAGGAGGCCGAGATGAGCCTGTTCAGGAACCGCAAGCGGACGCGACGCAAGGTGACGAAGATCGCGATAACCCAGGCCGAGATCACCGCCGATCTGCTCTACCCGGCGGCGCCGAAGCGATGAGCGAGATCGGCGAGAACGCAGTAGCGCGGATCGCGGAGGCCAGGCGGAATGGCGGCACCGCGGTCGAGGCGGCCGAAGCGTACGCCGAGGCGAGCCCGGAGACGACCCGCACCCGCACGCTCGTCTGGCAAGACCCGGTGCCGACGGCCGCCGCCGGGGCGACGATGACCGGCATGGAGTACATGACCGCGATCGTCGAGGGCAGGCTGCCGCCGCCACCGATCGCGGTGACGCTGCGGATGGGGCCGATCGAGATCGGCGAGGGCCGCGCCGTCTTCGCCGGCGAGCCCGGCGAGGAGCACTACAACCCGATCGGCGTCGTCCACGGCGGCTACGCGGCGACGCTGCTCGACTCCGCCCTCGGCTGCGCCGTGCACACCACGCTGCCGGCCGGATTCGCCTACACCTCGCTTGGCCTCGAGGCCAAGTACGTGCGACCGATCACCCGCGACACCGGCCGCGTCCTCTGCGAGGCGAACGTCCTCTACCGCGGCCGCCGTCAGGCGACCGCCGAGGCCAACCTCACGGCTGCCGACAGCGGCAAGCTGCTCGCCCACGCCGTCGCCACCTGCATGATCCTCGAGCTCTAGGCGGGCCTTCAGCCGGCGAGGCGGCGGGCCAGCTCAACCAGCAGGCGGACGCCGATGCCGGTGGGGCCGTCGCCGACGTAGGCGCGGCCGACGTCCCAGGCGGTGCCGGCGATGTCGACGTGCGCCCAGGGGGTCTCGCCGACGAACTCCTCGAGGAAGGAGCCGGCGTAGATCGTGCCGGCCTTGCGCTTGGCGGCGGCGTTGGTCAGGTCGGCGACGCTGCCTTTGGTCAGCGCCTTGTACTCGGGGTGCAGGGGCAGTCGCCAAACCAGCTCGCCGGTCGCCTCGCCCGCTCCCTCGACCTCGCCCGCCAACTCGTCGTCGTTGGAGATCACCGCGGCGTAGGTCGAGCCGAGCGCGATCAGGACGGCGCCGGTCAGGGTCGCCAGGTCGACGATCCGCTCCGCTCCCAACTCGACCGCGTAGGCGAGGGCGTCGGCGAGGATCAGGCGGCCCTCGGCATCGGTGTTGTTGACCTCGACCGTCTTGCCGTTGTACTGGGTGATGATGTCTCCGGGCTTGATCGCCGTGCCGGAGGGCATGTTCTCCGTCGTCGGGACGACGGCGACCAGGTTCACCGCCAGCTTCAGCCCGGCGATCGCCCCCACCGCCTCCAGCACCGCCGCGGCGCCCGACATGTCCATCTTCATCTCCTGCATCGCCGCCGCGGGCTTCAGCGAGATGCCGCCGGTGTCGAAGGTGACGCCCTTGCCGACGAGGCCGAGCGTCGGCCCCGAGCCGCCGCCCTCGTAGCGCATGACGATCAGCTTCGGCTCCTCGGCCGAGCCCTGGCTGACCGCGAGGAGGCCGCCCATCTTCTTGGCCGCGATCTCCCCGCGCCCGAGGACGTCGGTGCTGACCGCCGGGTGCGCGGAGGCGATCTCACGCGCGTGGCGACCGAGGAAAGAGGGCGTCGCGACGTTGGCCGGGAGGCCCTGCAGGTCGCGGGCGCGGTTCTGCGCCTCGGCGCAAATACGCGCCGCTCCCGCGGCGCTGGCCAGCTCCTCGGCAGCTCCAGGCGGGAACCGGGTGCCTTCGTCCATCGGGACGAGCAGGGTCAGTGACTCGATCTGCGCCGGCGCCGGCTCCTCCGGGTCGCCGCTGCGGAAGCGGTCGAAGCGGTAGCCGGCGAGGATCGTGCCGGTGACGATCCCCTCGGCGAGGGCCTCGAGGCCGGGGCCTCCGCCCTCAGTCGAGGGGAGCAGCCAGGCGACGCTTGCGGCCTCCAGCCGCGCCGCCTCCTTGGCGACCAGCGCCGCGGCGACCCGCAGGCGCTCCGCGTCCAGCTCCTCCCGCTTGCCGAGGCCGACGACCAAGGCCCGCTTCAGACCCTGCGGGTGCAGCAACGAGAGCTTTTCGAAGGCGTCCTTCGCGTCCCCGGCTCCCGCTGCGCTCGCCAATGCCTCCGGCAGCGCCTCGCCCTCGCAGAGGCCGACGACGAGCAGGCCGACGTCGATCTCGCCGGGCTTGGCCTGGCTGACGGATACGTCCATGTCGCCGAGTCTATGAATTCCCATCGCCTCGGTCGTTAGCTGCCTATTACGTGATCAAGAGACCACAACTCTTGGGCGATCTCGCTATCGTCCCTGTCAGGGCCATGCGGCCCGTCCGAGCCGAGACCCGGCATAAACCCGACGACGCAGAAAGGCCCCAAAATGCCCAGCACCGTCATCCTCGGAACCGCGCGTACGCCCTTTGGCAAGATGGGCGGAACCCTCTCCTCGCTCGACGCCACCGACCTCGGCGGGAACGCGATCGAGGCCGCTCTGGAGCGCTCCGGCGTCGACCCCGAGCAGGTCGACCAGGTCGTCTTCGGCCAGGTCCTTCAGGCCGGCCAGGGCCAGATCCCCTCGCGCCAGGCGCAAATCAAGGGCGGCATCCCGAAGGAGGTGCCCTCGGAGACGATCAACAAGGTCTGCGCCTCGGGAATGCGCACCGTCGGCATCGCCGACCAGGCGATCCGGGCGGGCGATGTAGAGATCGCCGTCACCGGCGGCATGGAGTCGATGAGCCAGGCGCCGCACCTGTTGCCGGGCGCCCGCTTCGGCTACCGGATGGGCCACGTCGAGACGATCGACGCGATGGTCCATGACGGCCTCACCAACCCCTTCACGGACAAGCAGATGATCAACGAGGCGAGCGAGGTCTCCAACGAGCTGGAGATCACCCGCGCCGACATGGACCGCTTCGCCGAGCGTTCGCACCGGCTTGCCGCCGAGGCGACCGACGCCGGCCGCCTCGCCGAGGAGATCGTCGGCATCACCGTCAAGTCGCGCAAGGGCGAAAACACGATCGAGGCCGACGAGGCGATCCGCCCGGAGACGACCGTGGAGACGCTGGCCGGCCTGCGGGCGATCGGCGCCGAGGACGCCACCCATACCGCCGGCAACGCGCCGGGGGTCAACGATGGCGCCGGCGCGATCGTCGTCGCCTCGGCCGAGTGGGCGGAGAAGGAGGGCCGCGAGCCGCTTGCCCGCGTTCTCTCCTACGGCACCGTCGCCGACGACTTCCCCTACCTGGCGAGGACCCCGGCCAATGCCGCCAAGCAGGCGCTGGAGAAGATCGGCAAGAGCCCCGAGGACGTCGACCTCTGGGAGATCAACGAGGCCTTCGCCTCGGTCGCCCTGAACTCGGTGCGGATGCTCGGCGTCGACGAGGACAAGGTCAACGTCAACGGCGGCGCGATCGCCCTCGGCCACCCGATCGGCGCCTCCGGCGCCCGCATCGTCGGCAGCCTCGTGCACGAGCTGCAGCGGCGCGGCGGCAGCCTCGGCGTCGCCGCGATCTGCTCCGGTGGCGGCCAGGGCGACGCAATCGTCATAGAGGTCTAACGGCTTGCAGCGCGCTGCTGCTTTCTTCGACCTGGACAAGACCCTGATGGCAGGGTCATCCGGCATGCAGTTCGCCCGCATCGCCAGCCGCCACGGCCTGGTCGGCCGTCGCCAGCTGGCGAGCTGGGCGGTCGAGCACCTGCGCTACCGCCTGCGCGGCACCACCGACGAGCGCACCGCCGAGGTGCTGCGCGTCGCCCGGGCGCTGATTGCCGGCGTACCGGCCCGCGACGTCGAGCGGATGAACCCGGAGGTGATGGCGGCGATCCTGCCGCGCATCTACCCGCAGATGCTGGACGAGGTCTACGCCCACCAGGACGCCGGCCGGGCGACCTTCATCGTCAGCGCTGCCGGCAACGGCGTCGTCGAGCCGTTGGCGACGGTGCTGGGCATGGACGGTGGCATCGGCACGCGCTACGAGGTGGACGGCGACGGCACCTTCACCGGCCGTTTCGACGGGCCGTTCGTCTACGGCCCGGGCAAGGTGGAGGCGATGGAGGAATTCGCCGCCGCGCACGGCATCGACCTGGCCGCCTCCTACGCCTACTCCGACTCGGCCTCCGACCTGCCGATGCTGCGCGCGGTCGGCCACCCGGTCGTCGTCAACCCCGACCCATCGCTGGGCGAGCTGGCGCGCGAGGAGGGCTGGCAGACGATGCGCTTCGAGCGCCTCGGCCGCCGCCTCGTCGCCCTCACCGTCACCCTGCTGGCGACCTTCGCCGGCTTCGGTGCCTCCCGCATCGCAGCCCGCCGCAAGCCCCCGCCCCGTCGCTTCCCGGTGCGGCGCTAGCCTGTCCGCATGGCGACGGAGCCGCGGCAGAGGCCGCTGGAAGAGCGGGAGGCCGAGTTCACGACGATGTCGGGGCACCCGATCCGGCCGCTCTACGGGCCTGAAGAGGCACCCGCCGACCCCGAGGAGAAGGTCGGCCGCCCCGGCGAGTACCCATTCACCCGCGGGCCGTACGAGTCGATGTACCGGGGACGGCTCTGGACGATGCGCCAGTTCGCCGGCTTCGGCACCGTCGAGGAGACCAACGAGCGCTTCCACTACCTGCTCGACCACGGCCAGACCGGCCTTTCGACCGCCTTCGACATGCCGACCCTGATGGGCTACGACTCCGACCACGTCCGCAGCCTCGGTGAGGTCGGTCGCGAGGGCGTCGCCGTCGACAGCCTCGATGACATGGAACAGCTCTTTGGGGGGATCCCGCTGGGCGGCGTCAGCACCTCGATGACGATCAACGCGCCGGCGGCGATCCTGCTTGCCTTCTACGTCCTCGTCGGCGAGAAGCAGGGTGTGCCCGCGGAGAAGCTCGGCGGGACGATCCAGACCGACATCCTCAAGGAGTACATCGCCCAGAAAGAGTGGTGCTTCCCGATCGAGCCGGCGCTGCGCCTCCTCACCGACATGATCGAGTGGTGCACCGAGCACATGCCCCGCTGGCACCCGGTCTCGATCTCCGGCTACCACATCCGCGAGGCCGGCTCGACCGCGCAGCAGGAGCTGGCCTTTACGCTCAAGGACGGTTTCACCTACGTCGAACGGGCGCTGGAGCGCGGCCTCGACGTCGACGACTTCGCGCCGCGGCTCTCCTTCTTCTTCAACGCCCACATCGACTTCTTCGAGGAGATCGCCAAGTACCGCGCGGCGCGCCGGATCTGGGCGCGCGAGATGCGCGAGACCTACGGCGCCAAGCGCGAGGAGTCGATGCGGCTGCGTTTTCACGCCCAGACCGCCGGCGTCTCGCTGACCGCGCAGCAGCCGCTCAATAACGTCGTGCGGACCTCGATCGAGGCGCTCGCGGCGGTGCTCGGCGGCACCCAGTCGCTGCACACCAACTCCTTCGACGAGGCGCTGGCGCTGCCGACCGAGGAGGCGGTGCGGGTGGCGCTGCGCACCCAGCAGGTGATCGCCTTCGAGTCCGGCGCGCCGAACACGCCCGACCCGCTTGGCGGCTCCTGGTTCGTCGAGCAGCTGACCGACGAGATGGAGCGGGCCGCTTATGAGTACTTCGCCCGGATCGACGAGCTGGGGGGGATGGTCGAGGCGATCCGCCGCAACTTCCCCCAGCGTGAGATCGCCGATGCCGCCTTCACCTTCCAGCGCGAGCTGGACGAGCGCAAGCGGATCGTCGTCGGCGTCAACGATTTCGTCGCCGAGGACGAGGAGCCGACGCCGATCCTGCGCATCGACCCAGCGCTGGAACGCAAGCAGGTCGACCGCCTGGCGGCGACCCGCGCCCGTCGCGACGGCACCGCGGTCGAGACGGCGCTGGCCGAGCTGAAGCGCGCCGCCGCGGGCGAGGCCAACCTGATGCCGCCGATCATCGAGGCCGCTCGCGCCCGTGCCACCGAGGGCGAGATGATCGCCGCCCTGCAGGAGGTCTTCGGCACCTACACCGAGTCGCCGGTGTTCTAGGGTTCCCGGCCGCATGAGCGCGGAGAAAGAGATCTGATGGAGGCCGCAACCGCGCGCAAGATCCGCGTCGTCGTCGCCAAGCCCGGCCTCGACGGGCACGACCGGGGTGCCAAGATCATCGCCCGGGCGCTGCGCGACGCCGGCATGGAGGTGATCTACACCGGGCTGCACCAGACGCCCGAGCAGATCGCCGAGACGGTGATCCAGGAGGACGCCGACGCGGTTGGCCTCTCGATCCTTTCCGGCGCCCACATGACGCTCGTCCCAAAAGTGGTCGAGCTACTGAAGGCGCAGGGCGTCGAGGACGTCCTGGTTACCGTCGGTGGCACGATCCCGGCCGAGGACATCCCGCAGCTGAAGGAGCTCGGCGTCGCCGCCGTCTTCACCCCGGGCGCCGGCACCGACGAGATCGTCGACTTCATTCGCGAGGGCGCCGCCGAGCGCCACGCGCAGGGCGGCTGAGCGCTCCCCCGCCAGCCCTCCGTCGTGTGATATCGATCACCGCCGACTGTCGCACCGTCGCGTGTAATGGATAGACTGATTGACTGATCAGTCAACAGCCTGAAGCAACCAGCCAAGGAGGCTCGAACTTGAAGATCTGCGTCCTGGTCAAGGAGGTACCGGACGCCGCCGTCCAGAAGCGAATCGACCCTGGGACGATGCGCTTGGACCGCAGCGGCGAGAAGAACCTGAACCCCTTCGACACCCACGCCATCGAGGCCGCCATGCAGATCAAGGAGGGCGGCGCAATCCTGGTCGAGGAGGTCGTTGCGGTGACGATGGGCCCCGACTCGGCGGTCCGCGCGCTGCACAAGGCGGTGGCGCTCGGCGCCGACCGCTCGGTGCACCTCTCCGATGCGGCTCTGGAGGGTTCCGATGTTTGCGCCACCGGCTACTCGCTGGCCAAAGTGCTCGAGTCCGAGAGTCCGGACCTGGTCCTGCTCGGCCAGCAGTCCGACGACGGCGAGTGCTACACGATCGGCGCGGTCGTCGCCGACCACCTGCAGATGCCCTCGCTGACGCAGGTGATCAAGATCGACGTCGCTGACGGGAAGCTGCGCTGCGAGCGCCAGGCCGAGTACGGCTACGACACGGTCGAGGTCGAGCTGCCGGCCGTGATCAGCGTCGGCGACGCGATCAACGAGCCGCGCTACCCGAGCCTGAAAGCGATCATGGGGGCGAAGAAAAAACCGCTCGACGGCAAGGCGACCGGCGACGTCGGCATCGACGGCGGCATGGTCGGCGAGGGCGGCTCGAAGACGAGCGTGCTGGCGCTCAACCCGCCGCCGGCCAAGGAAGCCGGCGAGATCATCGAGGATGAGGACACCAACGAGACGGTCGAAAAGATCGTCGCCTGGCTCGACGAGAGGAAGCTGATCTAGATGGCAGGGATCCTGACCTACGCCCTCCACGACGACGAGGGCAACTTCAACAAGAACTCGCTCGGGGCGATCTCCGAGGCGGCCAGGCTGGCCGGCGAGATCGGCGGCGAGGCCGCCACGCTGGTGGTCGGCGACATCGCCGACGACGCTTGCGCCTCGCTCGGCAACTGGGGCGCGCAGAAAGTCTTCCGCGCCAAGAGCGTGCCCGAGGGTCTCGCCCAGCCGATCGTCGACGCGATGGCCAAGGTGATCCAGGACGAGGGCTTCGCCTACGCCCTCTTCGGCGGCGGCCTGCTCGGCTTCGAGATCGGCGCCGGTCTCACTGCCCGCCTGGGCGCCGGCGTGACGATGGAGGTGACGCAGGTCAAGGTGCAGGACGGCAAGCTGGTCGCCGAGCGCCCCATCCTCCAGGACTCCCAGGTAGCCGACGTCGGCTACGTCTCCGAGCCGGGGATCATCATCGGCCGCCTCAACGCCTTCGACGCCAGCGAGAGCGGCGGCACGGCCGAGGTCGTCGACGTCGAAGTTGAGCTCTCACCCTGGTCGACCAAGGCGACGATGGTCCAGCGCGGCGAGCAGCGCGGCGCCGACGTCAACATCGAGGACGCCGAGATCCTCGTCGGCGGCGGTCGCGGCCTCGGCGCCGCCGAGGGCTTCCAGCAGTGCGAGGAACTGGCCGAGGCGATGGGCGGCGCGGTTGCCGCGACCCGCGCGGTGGTCGACGCCGGCTGGTACCCCTACGCGGCGCAGATCGGTCAGACCGGCAAGACGGTGGCGCCGAAGCTCTACTTCGCCGCCGGCATCTCCGGCGCGATCCAGCACAAGGTGGGGATGCAGAACTCGGAGAACATCCTCGCGATCAACAAGGACCAGAACGCGCCGATCTTCGAGTTCTCGGACCTAGGCGTGGTCGGCGACCTACACAAGATCGTCCCCAAGCTGACCGAGGCGATCAAGGCGAAGAAGGGCGGCTGAGCCGGCAGGCTCAGTCGCTGCAAAGGAGCAGGAGATGCCCGCCGTCAAGCCCAGCGAGTTCCCGCCCCCGTTCGACTCGGAGAGTGTGATCGGCCCGCCGACCGACCCGGTCGACGACCGCATCGAGGTCGGGGTGGCGATCGTCGGCGGCGGGCCGGCCGGGCTTGCCTGCGCCAACAAATTGATGCAGCTGCTCGAGAACGAGCCGGAGCTGACCGAGAAGCTGGGCGAAGTGCCGGTGGCGGTGATCGAGAAGGGCAAAGTCGCGGGGGCGCACCTGCTCTCCGGGGCGAACGTCGACCCCTCGGCGCTGACGCGGCTGTTTCCCGACATGGACCCGGCCGAGTGGCCGCCGGTCTACCAGGAGGTGACCAAGGACGCCACCTACTTCCTCACCTCGAAGGCGGCGATCCCGCTGAAGCCGCCGCCGCCCAACTTCCGCAAAGAGGGCACCTACACGCTCTCGGTCTCGAAACTGGGCCGCTTCCTGGCTGAGAAAGCCGAAGAGGCCGGCGTCTACATCCTCGCCGAGACCGCCGCGACCAAGCTGCTGGTCGAGGACCGAATCGTCAGGGGTGTGCGCTCGGGCGACCGCGGTCGCGGCAAGGAGGGCGAAGAGCTCGGCAACTTCGAGCCCGGCTCCGACGTCGTCGCCAAGGCGACGGTGCTGGCCGAGGGCACGATCGGCCACCTCACGTACGCCGCCTTCGACTACTTCGACATGCGCGAGGGCAGCGACCCGCAGGCTTGGGAGCTCGGGGTGAAGGAGGTCTGGGAGGTACCGAAGCCGCTCGACCGGGTGATCCACACGCTCGGCTGGCCGCTGCGCTGGAGTCCCCGCTACAAGGAGGCGGGCGGCAGCTTCATCTACCCGATGGGCGAGGACAAGGTCTGCTTCGGGCTGGTCGTCGGCCTTGACACCACCGACGCGACCTTCAGCGTCCACGATGCACTGCAGCAGTTCAAGACACACCCCTTCATCAAGAAGATCATCGAGGGCGGTAAGCGGGTTGGCTGGGGGGCGAAGACGATCCCCTCCGGTGGCTACTGGGCGCTGCCGAAGCGCTTCTCAGTGCCAGGGATGGTGATTGCCGGCGACGCCGCGGGAATGGTCAACATCGCCGAACTCGCCGGCATCCACTACGCGATGCACGCCGGCATGTACGCGGCGGAAGCGATTATCGAGTCGCTCAAGCGCGACATCAGCTCGGTCAACTTCGAGAGCTACGACAAGGCGATCCGCGACTCGGTCATCGAGAAGGACCTCTACCGCTCGCGCAACATGAAGCAGCCGCTGACCAGGGGGCTGATCTTCGGCGGCATGATGGGCTCGGCGATGGTCGCCACCAAAGGCGCCTTCCCCGGCGGGCACTGGAAGGTCGAGGACAACGCCGAGGTGCCGGTCGAGATCGGCAGGGCCGGCGACAAGTACCCCAAGCCCGACAACGAGCTGACCTTCAACAAGCTCGACTCGGTCTTCCTCTCCGGCAACGCGACCCGCGACGACGCACCCAACCACGTCCGCATCCAGAGCAAGGTGCCGCGCGAGGTCGCCCAGACGTGGGTCTCGATGTGCCCGGCGCAGGTCTACGAAATCCCCGACGAGCAGCTGGAGAACGGCGCCGCCGAGGTCGACGTCCACGTCACCGCCTCCAACTGCGTCCAGTGCGGGGCGATCACCGCCAAGGGCGGCCGCCTGACTCTGCCCGAGGGTGGGGACGGGCCGCTGTACCAAGAGACGTAGCGAAGCCTGCGCAGAATCGGCGCAATCTGCGCGCCACGTGTGCGCTTAGACCGCTTACGGTCGAGCGATGTTCGTTGCCGGATCGCTCGTCACCAATTTTGCCTCGGGCATGGGGTTGGCCGCTGCCTCGATCGCGGTGTTCGGGTTTCTGTGGCACGTCGTGCCGGTCCTTTCCGGTAAGCCCGAAAGGACGATCCGAAGAGCGACCGTCACCGGAGGATTGATCGGGGCCGGACTATCTGGGGTTGTAATTCTTTTGTCTGAATTCATCGACTAGGATGGGCATATGAGCGAATTGAAGGCAATGGGCTTGGTCGGCGTCGGCACGCTTCTTTGCTTCGCTGTTTTGGTAGCAGCCATACTGATGCTGCACGCGCCCGGCGAATTAGTGGCAGTGGCAATGCTGGTCGTCGGGGTGCCGAGCAGCTTTGCGATGGTGCGTGTCATCCAGCGTTACGAAGCGGCTGAAGAGCGTCGGAGAAGGGAAGAGACGCTACTTCGTTAGGCGCCTAGCCGAGCAGTAGCGTCCTCGGCGTGCTGGCGCTGGGGATAGTCGCGGCGGTCGGGGCCTCGCTGCTCTACAACGTCTCGATCGCGCTGCAGGCACTGGAGGTGCGGGAGGTGCCGGGGGAGCATTCGTTGCGGCTTTCCTTGATTGGCAGGTTGCTGCGCAACAGGCGCTGGTTGGGGGCGACGGCGCTGGGGTTGGCGGGGTGGCCGTTGGAGATCGTGGCGTTGTTGCTGGCGCCGCTGACGGTCGTGCAACCGTGCATCGCCAGCGGGGTGATCCTGCTGCTGTGGCTGGGGGCGACGCGGCTGGGGGAGAGGCCGGGGCGGCGGGAGGCGCTGGCGGTAGCGGCGATCATCGTCGGGGTGGCGGGGGTTGCCTTGGCCGCGCCCGAGCGCACGACGAGCCACGCGAGCGCATCGGCGATCGCCTTGGCGCTGGCCCTCGTCGCGATCCCAATCGCGTCTCCCTACGTCCTGCGGTGGCGCTTCCGACATTCACCACACCAGGAGGGGGTCAAAGTCGGATGGGCGAACAGGGTCGCCACCCTGGCCGTCCTCAGCGCCGGCTGCGGCTACGCCTGGACGGCGATCGCCAGCAAGCTGCTCACCGACGAGCTTGCCGCTGGGGCGATCCTGGTGGCGGTTGCCTGGCTGGCGACCGCGGCCGTCTCCGAGGGATTGGCGCTGCTTAGCGAGATGAGCGCCCTGCAGCGCCGCCCCGCCACGCACGTGGCGCCGACGATGTTTGCCGTCCAGATCATCGTCCCGGTGCTGCTGGCGCCGCTGATCTTCGGTGAGTCATGGGGAGACACGCCGCTGGGCGGCGCCGTCCTGGTCGCATGCATGGCCCTGACGCTTGCCGGCACGGTCCTGCTCGCGGGCTCGCGGTCGGTTGGGGCAGTTTTGGAATCCGCACGAGAGCGGAGCTGACCAAGCAGATCAAGGACGCAAGGAGCGCCGCGTGCTCTGCACGCAAGCGACTGAAGACGCCGATATGCGCCGGCCAGATCCGCTCTCGCTGGTAGCCTGGCGGCGTTTTGGCCCCCTCCTCCAGTCCCACGCTCGACGCGAGCAGGTTCGCGATCGGGTTTGACCACCGCGACCGCGCTCGGCTCTTCGACCTCTGGACCGAGGTGCTCGACTCCGAGCAGTGGTCCGAGGGGCAGATGCTCGAAGCCTTCGAGGCGCGCTGGGCGGAGTGGAACGGCCTGCCCAGCCTCGGCCTCTCGAGCTGGGCCGGCGGCGCCCTCGCCGCGCTCGAGTTCGCCGGCGTCCGCGGCGAGACCGTGCTCTGCCCGTCGAACACCTTCATGGCGACGCCGTTGGCCGCGATCGCCGCCGGCGCCGAGGTCGAGTTCGTCGATTGCCGCCGTGACGACCTCTGCATGTCCTTTGAGGACTTCGAGGGGAAGGCCGAGCGGCTGAAGCCGCGAGCGGCGATCCTCGTCCACATCGGCGGCCACATCGCCTTCGACTCCGAGCGGATCGCCGAGTACTGCCGCGCCAACCGGATCTTCCTGCTCGAGGACTGCGCCCACGCCCACGGCGCCGATTGGAGTGGCCGCCGCCCCGGCGGCTTCGGCGACGCCGGCGTCTACTCGCTGTATGCGACCAAGACCGTTTCCACCGGCGAGGGTGGCGTCCTCGTTTCCTCCGACCCCGAGCTGATCGAGTTCGCCCGCAAGTTCCGCAACTACGGCAAGTTCGAGCACGAAGTAGACGGCCTCAACTTCCGCATGAGCGAGTTCACCGCGGCGCTCGGCCTGGTCCAGTCCGAGCGCATGGAGGAGATCGTCGCCTGGAAGAACCGCTACGCCCGCGAGCACCTCGACCCGCTGCACCCGGCGCGGCTGGAGCTGCCCGAGGGGATGACCTCCGGCCTTTATAAGTACGTCGTCTTCGAGCCGATCGAGCGCTCGACCGGCCGCGTCTACGAGGAGCCCTGCCACCGGATCATGGGTCGGGATGCCGAGTTGCCGAACACCGAGTGGGTGGCCGAGAACCATTGGTGCGTGCCGCTCTACTACCGCCCGGAGAGTCGTGAGGCGGCGCTGGGAGGGGAGCCGGCATGAGGGTTCTGGTCACCGGCGGCGGCGGCTTCATCGGCTCGCACGTCGTCGACCGACTGATTGCCCGCGGCGACACGCCGCGCATCTTCGACCTCAGCGCCTCGCCTTACCACTCGCCGCTGGAGGTCGAGACTTTCACCGGCTCGATCACCGACCCCGCCAACCTCGACCTGGCGATGCGCGACTGCGACGCGGTGATCCACCTCGCCGCGGTCGCCGACGTCGCCCACGTCCTCGCCGACCCGGTCCTCGCCGAGGAGGTCAACACGCGGGGCACGCTCAACGTGCTCGAGGCCGCCTGCCGGGCCGAGGTCGGCCGCGTCGTCTACGGCTCGACCACCTGGGTCTACAGCGACTGCGCCGAGCAGGCGGTCGACGAGGAGACGCCGATCCCGGCGCCGCGCCACCTCTACACGGCGACCAAGCTGGCGGGCGAGACCTACTGCGGCGGCTACGCCGAGCTCTACGAGCTCGAGTACACGGTGCTGCGTTTCGGCATCCCCTACGGGCCACGCGCCCGCGCCGCCGGCGTTGTCGCCAAGTTCACCGACCTCGCCTTCGAAGGCAAGGCCCTGACGATCGCCGGCGACGGCAGCCAGACGCGCAGCTTCATCTACGTCGAGGATCTCGCCGATGGCATCGTCGCTTCGCTGGCGCCCGAGGCGGCCGGCCGCACCTACAACCTCTCCGGCGACGAGGTGGTGACGATCCTCGAAATCGCCGAGCGGGTGCAGGAAAACACCGACGGTTGCGAGATCGTCCACACGCCGCCCCGCCCCGGCGACTTCCCCGGCAAGGAGATCTCCAACCGGCGGGCGCTGGAAGAGCTGGGTTGGAAGGCCGAGACGAGCTTCCGCGAGGGGGTCCGCCGCTACGTCGAGTGGGTCCGCAACACCACCCGGCCGCCCGATCCCGTCCCCGGTCTCAAGCCTGTCCTCAGCCACAACGGCAACGGCAGCAGCAACGGGCGGGCCCCCGGGGCCCTGCTCGAGGGGGTGGAAGGGAGCGCCGAACAGGGGCCGCGGGTGCTGGTGCTGAGCGCCGACATCGGCGAGGGGCACGATCTGCCGGCGCGGATGATCAAGGCCGACGTCGAGCGCGAGATCCGGGGCGCCGAGGTCGAGATCGTCGATGGCCTGCAGGCGATGGGGAGGATCTGCTCGGCGGTGGCGCGCGACGGCTCCCGCTTCACCTTCCGTTGGATGCCGTGGCTGTTCGACGTCCAGTACTGGCTGATCACCAAGTTCGCACCGACGCGCTGGTTGACGCATCACGGCAGCTACGCGCTCGGCGCTCGCGGTCTGCTGCGGCTCATAGCCGAGTACCGCCCCGACGTTGTCGTTTCGACCTACCCGGGGGTGACCGCGGTCTTGGGGATGCTGCGTGAGAACCGGCGCCTCGACGTGCCGGTCCACTCGGCGATCACCGACCTCGCCGGCCTGCGCTACTGGGTCCACCCCGGCGTCGACCTGCACTACGTGACCCATCCGGAGTCGATCGAGGAGGTCGAACGGCTCGCCGGCCCGGCCAGCGTCGAGTGGATGCGGCCGCCGATCGCGCCCGAGTTCCTGATGCCGCGCACCCGCGTCGACGCCCGCCGGGCGCTGGACGTTCCGGCCCACGGCCGTCTGGTGCTGGTCTCCGGCGGCGGCTGGGGGATCGGCGACCTCGAGGGCGCGATCAAGGCGGCGCTGGCCGATGGGGACACCACCGTCGCCTGCATCGCCGGCCGCAACGAGGGCGCCCGGGAGAAGCTCGAGCAGCGCTTCGCCGGCGACGAGCGGGTGCGGGTGCTCGGCTTCACCGAGCAGATGAGCGACTGGATGGCGGCAGCCGACGCGATGGTCCACTCGACCGCCGGGCTGACCGTGCTCGAGGCTCACATCCGCGGCTGCCCGGTCGTCTCCTTCGGCTTCTCGGCCGGCCACCTGCGGGCCAACAACGCCGCCTTCGAGCGCTTCGGCCTGGCCGAGGTAGCTCGCTCCGAGCACGAGCTGGAGTCGGTGCTGCGCCACGTCACCCGCGAGCGCCGCTCGCCCGACTCCTCCTTCGCCTCGCTGCCCTCGATCGCCTCGCGGGTGCTGACGGCGCGGCCACGGGTCCGCCCGCAGCCGGTCTGGCGGCTGCGCGTCGAGCGCGTCGCCGCCGCGGTCAGCGTGGTCGCCCTCGCCGTCGTGATGCTGCTCGCTGCGATCCACCGCGAGACCCCTTACCGGGTGATCGCCAAGCCGCTGGAGAGCCGCATCCACATCGGCAAGGAGGAGGAGGCGGCGGCCGCTTCACCGGCGCAGCACCCCGTGGGCGAAGGGGAGGACGAGCCACAGCATCGCCGCGCCGCGGCGAGCGTCGCCCCTTGATCGGCACCCTGTTGGGCGCCGGCGCCATCGCAGCCGGCGTCGCCCACACGGTGCCTGCGCTCGCCCCGGTTGTCCCCGGCGTCGGCCGCGCCTTGCGCATCGACCTTCGTCAGGAGGGTGACGCCGGCGTCGCGCTCACCTTCGACGACGGTCCCCACCCCGAGGGGACGCCGCTGGTGCTGGAGACCTTGCGCGAGGCGGACGCCAAGGCGACCTTCTTCCTGGTCGGCGAGCAGGTGGTGCGGCGGCCCTCGCTGGCAGCGGAGATCGTCGCCGCCGGCCACCGGGTCGAGTTGCACTGCCACCGCCACCGCAACGCCCTGCGCCTCAGCGGGCGACAGTTCCTCGACGACGCCGAGCGCGCCCGCTACGCGATCGAGGAAGCAAGCGGCCAGGCGGTCGCCGACCACCGCCCGCCCTACGGCATCTACAGCGGCATGGCACTGCGGGCGGTACGCTCGCGCGGCTGGCGACCGGTGTTGTGGTCGCGCTGGGGGAGGGACTGGGCGCGCAACGCCAGCGCCGCCTCGATCGCCCGGCGGGTCACCGCCGCGATCGGCGACGGCGACGTCGTCCTACTGCACGACGCCGATTTCTACAGCGCCCCCGGCTCCTGGGCGCGCACCGCGGCCGCCCTGCCGATCATCCTCGAGGAGCTCGATAGCCGCGGGCTGAAGACCTCGCTGCTGCGCCGCTGAGTCGGCGGCGCCAGCGTCCACTGCTCGCAGCCGGCGAACGCTTCGTCGAGGCGCCTCGCCATCGTGCTCCGTCGCGGCGGCTGATCCTGGTCGAAGATTTCCCTAGGCATGACTCTCTCTCCGTCCTGTAGGGGGCGTCAAAGTGACGTCTGCGACCAGGGCAGCATCGCTTCTCGTCCGGACGAAAAACATGCAACTAGCGAAAATCGCCCGGAATTAGCGGGAACGACCTGGCGCCTTGTTCACGGTATGGGTGAACAAGGCGCCACGGAGGCGCTTGCGACGCTGCCTCAGGCGGCGACGAAGGCGGCGATCTCGTCGGCGAGGCGCGCCGGCTGGTCGAGCGGCACGAACGTGGCCGAGTCGGGGATCTCGACGATCTTGGCGTTGCCGGCTTCGCCTGCCAGCCGTTCGGCGTACTTGAGCGGGAAGAAGCGGTCGCCGGGCGCCCAGGTGAGGAGGATCGGCAGGTCGGAGCCGCGCAGCTTCTCCGCTGCCTCCAGGGTGTAGCGCTTGTTCATCCCGGCCGTCACCTTCTTGGCGTCGCGTTTGACGCCGGGGTCGTGCAGGCCAGGGCGCATCCAGGAGGCGACGAGGTCGGGCGGGATCGGCGTGCGGGAGAAGGGCTTGAAGGCGGCACGGGCGAGGGCCGGGATGCGGAACGGCGCGGCGAGCACCGCCATTCCGCCCGGCAGCGCCGCGACCGGCGGCATCGCCTTGAAGATGCCCGGCGGGAAGTTCTCGTGCGTGTCGCAGTTGGTCAGCACCAGGCGGCCGATCCGCTCGGGATGGCGGGTGACCAGCACCTGCGACATCGCCCCGCCGGAGTCGTTGCCGACGATCGTCACGTCGTTTAGGTCGAGCCTCTCGAGGAAGGCGGCGATCGTCGCCGCGATGCCGTAGGGGGTGAGGTCGGCGTCGGGCTTCATCGCCACTTGCTGGGCGCCGATCGGCCAGTCGGGGGCGATGCAGCGGCAGCGGTCGGAGAGGCGGTCGACGACGCCGTCCCAGAGGCGCCCGTCGACCAGGTAGCCGTGGACGAAGACGACCGGCTTGCCTTCGCCCGCCTCGCGATAGCGGATCCTCCCCGCCGGAAGCTCGATCTCCTTGCGCTGCGCCGCGCTCGATCCCGTGCTCTGTCGCTCCTCGGGCTGGTTCATCGCGTCCTCCTGGGGCTGGTTTGGTGCCGATCGAGCCGCTAAGTTACATACAGACAATATGAATGTCAAAGGGGGAGATAATGACCCGGCTGGGCGGCCGGGAGCAGCCGAGGCGGTTCGCCCGGCGGTTGGTCGCCGTACGCAGGCGGAAAGGTCGAAGTCGACCGCTCGTCGTACGCAGGCGGAGCGATCGAAATCGACTCGGGCGGCGCTGATCGCCGGGGCGCGCCGGCTGTTCGCCGAGCGCGGCTACGCCGGCGTCGGCACCGAGGAGATCGTCCGTGCCGCCGGAGTTACCCGCGGTGCGCTCTACCACCACTTCGCCGGCAAGCAGGAGCTCTTCGAGGCTGTCTACCGCCTGCTCGAGGCCGAGCTGGCGGAGCGGATCGCTGCCGGTGCGCTCTCCTCTGCCGCGACCGCCCCGCTCGACGCGATGCGGGCCGGGGTGGAGATGTTCCTGCAGGCCTCGACCGAGCCAGAGGTGCAGCGGATAGTCCTTCTGGACGGGCCCGCGGTCCTCGGCTGGGACCGCTGGCGGGAGATCGCCGCCGAGCACGGGCTCGGTTTGATCGAAGCGACGTTGCGGGCGGCGATCGAGGCCGGGGAGATCTCGGAGCAGCCGGTGCGCCCCCTGGCCCACGTCCTCATGGGCGCGCTCGACGAGGCGGCGATGCTCGTCGCCAGAGCGGATGAGCCCGAGCAGATGCAGCGCGACGTGGCGCGGACGCTCGACAACCTGCTGGCGGCGCTCAGCTCCGGGTAGAGGTGGTCTTCGCTTCGCTGGCCGGTTCGATCTGCGCATCGAACGGCTGGGCGTCGGCGACGCGGCGCGACTCCTTCTGCGCGTACATCCGCACGTCGGCGAGCTGCATCGCCGCCCGTGGCTCGCTCTCCTCGCGGGGGACCTCGACCGCGCCACAGGAGGGGCCAACGTCGAAGCCGGGACCGGCCGCGGTGAGGGCCGCCGTCACCTTGCCGGTGACCGAGTCGAAGCGCTCGGCCGGGCAGTGGAGCAGCACGCAGAACTCATCGCCGCCGATCCGGTACGCCTCACCGTCCTCGCCGACCGCCTCGAGCAGCCCGCGGCCGAAGCGGGCGAGTAGCTCATCACCGGCCTGGTGGCCAAAGGTGTCGTTGAAGTGCTTGAAGCCGTTGAGGTCGAAGAGCAGCAGCGACAGCGGCCGCTCCTCCCTTGCGTGGGCAAAGGCGGTGGGAAGGTCGACCTGGAGCCGGCCACGGTTGCCGAGGCCCGTGAGCCAGTCGGTCCGCACCCGCTCGAGCAGTCTCTTGTTCTCGCGGTCGCTCATTGCCAGCCGGACCACCACCGCCGTCATCGTCGATGCCCAGAGGACGGTCGAGAGTCCGCTGGTCGAGCTGAAGTACTGGATCGCGAAGAGGCCGATCATCACGCTGGCGAAGACCGCGGGTACCACCATCTCGCGTCGTCCGTCTTGCCGCGAGGTGATCTCGGCCGCCGCCGCCGGCTGCCACACGGACGCTCCCAAGCAGACGGCGGAGATCAGGTAGACCGGTTCGACCCAGCTTCCCCCGGGCAGGGCTTCGTCGGTCAACTGCAGAGTGAAGGCGATGTCGGCGACGACCAGCGCCGCAAGCCCGGCCAGCAGCAGCGACCAGGTCCGACCCGGGCGCCAGCCGGTGAGGGCGATCACGCCGACGACGATCGCCAGCATCGCGATGTCCCCCAGCGGATAGGCGAGCGTCGTCGCGACTTCGAGGGTCGTGCCTTCGGTCCGGTCGGCGACGAAGTCGAAAACGAAGGCGGCGCCGAGCGCGGCGGTCCCGAGCGCGGCGATCAAGCCGTCCATCCACAGCCGCCAATTGATCTCGTGGGCACGGGCCTTGACGAGCATCGCCAGGCCGGCGTAGGCAAGCGGGTAGAAGGCGAGGTAGCCGACGTCGGCGGGGGAGGGATAGGGCGCGTTGGGGTTGTTTTCGATCGCGACCGCCCAGTAGACCTCGGCGGCGCCCCAGGCGAGGATCGAGAGTCCGAGCAGGACCCAGGCCTTGCGCTCGGGCCCGTAGGACGACGCCCGGACCAGACAGGCCAGGCCGGCCCCCAGTACGACCGCGTCGTAGACGGCGGTGCCGACGGCGTCGTAGACGGTGCCCCCGACTGCGAACCAGTAGTGGAGCGTGACAAAGGCGGTGCCACCGAACAGCAGGACCGCCAGCACGGTACGCAGGGCTCGCGCGAGGCCGCTGTCGGGCGCGATCGAGAAGCCGGGCGTCATGGCTCAGCTATCGGCACTACAGCGCCGTTCCCAAAGCCCTGCACGGATGCTCTTGCGCGCTTCTCTAGACTGGAGGGCGATGAAAGCGGGAATCCATCCGGAGTACACGCTCGCCCACGTGCACTGCTCGTGCGGCAACCAGTTCTACACCCGCTCGACCGAGGCGGACCTCCACGTCGAGCTCTGCTCGGAGTGCCACCCGTTCTACACCGGCAAGCAGAAGCTGGTCGATACCGGTGGCCGCGTCGAGCGGTTCCAGCGGCGCGCGGCCAAGCACGCCAAGGCCGGGAAATAGGCCATGGGGCCGGAGGGGGCCTCGCAGCAGGCTGGGGGCGCCGGCACAGTCTCCGCCTCCGCACCGGCCTCTCCGAACGGGGCTGACCCGCTGCGTATGCCCGACGGCGCCCTGGTCGCCAAGCGCGACGCGCCGGTCGGCGGCCAGGCGGTGCTTGAGGGAGTGATGATGCGCGGCGTCTCGACCTGGGCCGTCGCCGTGCGCAACCCCGAGGGCCAGATCGAGCTCAGCTCGGAGCCGCTCGTTCCCTGGGCCAAGCGGCACCGCCTCTGGCGGCTGCCGGTGCTGCGCGGCGTCGTCGCCCTCGGCGAGTCGCTGAAGATCGGCTTCCGCGCTCTGGCGATCTCCGCCAACGCGCAGATGGAGCCCGACGAGGAGGGGAACAAGGAGGAGATCGGCGGCTGGGTCTGGGGAGTGACGATCGTCCTCTCGATGGCGCTCGCGGTCGGCCTCTTCTTCGTCGTCCCGGTCGGGCTGACCAGCCTGATCAAGGACCAGCTTGGCTCGCCGCTGCTCTTCTGGCTGATCGAGGGAATCCTGCGGACGGCGATCTTCATCGCCTACATCGCCGTGATCAGCAAACTGCCCGACCTGCGGCGCGTCTTCGAGTACCACGGCGCCGAGCACAAGACGATCTCCTGCTATGAGGCCGAAGACGAGCTGGTGCCGGCGCGGGCCAAGCTCTACTCGCGCCTGCACCCGCGCTGCGGCACCAGCTTCCTGCTGATCGTGATGGTGCTGGCGATCTTCGTCTTCGCCCCGATCGGGTTGCCGGCCTGGTACTGGCTGCTGGCCTCGCGCATCCTCGGAATCCCGCTGATCGCCGGCCTCTCCTACGAGGTGATCAAGTGGGCCGGCCGCAACCGTCGCAAACGCTGGGTGCGGGCGGTGATGTGGCCGGGCCTGATGCTGCAGAACCTGACCACCCGCGAGCCCGACGAGGAGCAGCTGGCGGTGGCGATCGCCGCGCTGGAGAAGGTGCTGGCCGAGGAGCAGCCGCTGGCCGAGGGCGAGGAAGCGATCGAGATCGTCGCGTAGGGGAACAGGTGCCCCTCCGCCGGAGGCCGTCGCGCAGCTGATCGTGGGGTAGGGCAGTCGGGGTCCCTCCGCCGGAGGCCGTCGCGCAGCTGATCGGGGGTGGAGGGTTCAGGCGTGGTCCCTGAGCCTCCGTCGGAGGGACCCCGACTGCCCCTATCGTTAGCTCGATGATCGAATCGCTCGTCGACCAGATTGAAGCTCGGTTTGCCGAGCTCGAGGCGCTGATGTCCGATCCCGAGGTGATCGGGGACCGGGCGCAATACGCCGAAATCGGGCGGGAATACCGCGAGCTGCAGCCGGCGCAGGCGCTGGCGGGCCAGTGGCGGACGCTGAAGGACGACCTCGAGGGGGCGCGGGAGCTGCTGGCCGAGGACGGCGAGGACTCCGAGCTGCGCAAGGTCGTCGAGGAGGCGCCGGCGCGGCTGGAGGAGCTGGAAGAGGAGATCCGGCTGGCAATGGTCGAGCGGGACCCCAACGACGCCAAGAACGTGATCGTCGAGATCCGCGCCGGCACCGGCGGCGACGAGGCGGCGCTCTTCGCCGGCGACCTCTACAAGATGCTGACCCGCTACGCCGAAGAGCGCGGCTTCGCCACCGAGGCGCTCTCGCAGTCGGCGGCCGAGGTCGGCGGCTTCAAGGAGGTGACCTTCGCGGTCAAGGGCGAGGGCGCCTACTCGATCTTCAAGTTCGAGGGCGGCACGCACCGGGTGCAGCGCGTGCCGGAAACCGAGTCGCAGGGCCGCATCCACACCTCGACCGCGACCGTCGCGGTGCTGCCCGAGGCGGAGGAGGTCGAGGTCGAGATCGACCAGAACGACCTGCAGATCGACGTCTACCGCTCCTCGGGACCGGGCGGGCAGTCGGTTAACACGACCGACTCCGCCGTGCGGATCACCCACAAGCCGAGCGGGATCGTCGTCTCGATGCAGGACGAGAAGTCGCAGCTGCAGAACCGCGAGCGAGCGATGCGGGTGCTGCGGGCGCGGCTGTACGAGCGCGAGGTCGCCGAACAGCAGGCGAAGATCGCCTCCGAGCGCAAGGCGCAGGTCGGCAGCGGCGAGCGCTCGGAGAAGGTCCGCACCTACAACTTTCCCCAGGGCCGGGTCACCGACCACCGGATCAAGCTCACCTCGCACAACATCGACGGCGTGCTGGCCGGCGACCTGGGCGAGTTCACGGAGGCGCTCGCAGCCGAGGAGAAGAAGCAGAAACTCGAGGCCGCGGCCTCCGCCGCCTGACGTGGCGGCTTCGGCTACCGCCGGCAGCGTCCGCGAGGCCCTAGGTGGCGCCACCGATGCGCTGCGAGCCGCCGGCGTCGAGAGCCCGCGGCTCGACGCCGAAGTGCTGCTGGCCGAGGCGGTCGAGTGCGAGCGGGCGCGGCTGGTGGTCGACTCGGAGGCGGGTGTGCCGGCGGCGGCAGGGCGGCGCTTCGGCGAGATGGTGCGACGGCGCCTGCGGCGCGAGCCCGTCGCCTACATCCTCGGCCGCAAGGGCTTCCGGCGGATCGAGCTGGCGGTCGACCGCCGGGTGCTGGTGCCCCGCCCGGAGACCGAGCTGCTGGTCGAGCTGGCGCTGGAGCTGAAGCCGCGGCGAGTGCTCGACGTCGGCACCGGATCCGGCGCGGTCGCGCTGGCGATCGCCGACGAGTTGCGCGGCTGTGGGATGACCGCGACCGACACCTCGGCGGCGGCGCTGGAAGTCGCGCGAGCCAACGCCGAGCGCCTCGGCCTGGCGGCGCGGGTCGACTTCATCGAGGCGATGCTGCCGCCCGAACGCCTCCGCTTCGACCTGCTGCTGGCGAACCTGCCCTACGTGAGCGAGGAGGAGTGGGGGAGCCTCGCGCCGGAGGTGACCGAGTGGGAGCCGCGCGAGGCGCTGCTCGCCGGGCCCGACGGCCTCGACGCGATCCGCAGCCTGGTCGCCGTGGCGCGCGACGTAGCCCCGGTGATCGCCCTCGAGGTCGGTGTCGGGCAGGCGCCCGCCGTAGCTGAGCTGCTACTCGACGCCGGCTTCGGCGAGGTCGAGACGCGCCCCGACCTGGCAGGCATTCCCCGCGTCGTCAAGGGCAGCCAGTGACGCCCATTCCGGAGCAGCCAGCCCCATCTGGCGACTTTGCTTCGCTATGCGGAACAAACTCGCCAGTGGCGGGGCCCCGATGATCGTCTCCGTGGGGAAGGACGGTGGCGACGCGGCGCGGGCGGCGCTGGAGGCATGCGTCGCCGACGGTGGCGTCGCGGTCTTTCCCGCCGATGGGCTCTACGGGCTGGCGTGCGACCCGCTCGACGCGGCGGCGGTCGAGCGGATCCACCGGCTCAAGGGGCGCGACGACGGCAAGCCCTCGGCGGTCATGTACTTCTCGCCGCTGGCGATACGCGAGTTGCTGGCGACCCTCGGATCGCGAACCCGCGACGCCGCCGGCGCCCTCCTGCCCGGCCCGGTGACGCTGGTCGTCGCCAACCCCGAGCGCCGCTATCCGCTGGCCTGCCGCGAGGACCCTTGGCGGCTCGGTGTTCGCCTGATCGAGGGGCCGCTGGCGGGCGCGATGTGCCCGCTCTTTCAGACCTCGGCGAACCTCAGCGGCGAGCCGGCGCCGGCGAGCTTCGCTGACGTGCCGCCGCAGATCGTCGCTGGCGCTGACCTGGCGATCGACGGCGGTACCCTCACCGGCCTGCCGTCGACCGTGGTCGACCTCACCGCTTTCGACGAGAGCGGCGCGTGGGCGGTCCTGCGCGAGGGCGGCCTGCGGCGCGAGGAGCTGGCTCGCACCTTGGCGGCCATCGCCTGAGTCAGCACCCGGGTTGGCCGGAGTACGGCAGGCGGACCAGGCGCTGCGAGTCGTTGTCGCGCTCGTTCGACTCGTAGAACAGCTCCTGCGGGTCGACGATCATCCTGAAGGCGAAGCAGCCGCGCAGGCCACCGACCGGGATCCACTGCTTGTCGTAGTCGGCCGGATAGATGTCGGACCAGCCGACCGAGGTGCCGAGCGTGACCGCGTCGGTGTAGGGGCTCTGGTCGCAGCCCGGGTAGTGGCGACTCGCCGGCGAGCGGCGGCCGGGCCGCGTCCGCTCGAGGTCGCGCAGGCAGTAGTTGAGCTTGGGCCCAACGCGGACCAGGCGCTTCAAGCGGTGGCGCCCGTCGACCGACCAGAGCTCGAAGCGGGCAAGCTGGTGCACCTTCCAGTAGGAGCCGCCGAAGTAGGCGCCGACGTCGGTGAAATGAAGCGTCGCCCGGGTGGGAACGACCAGGCGCCCGCCGTCCTTGCGGTGGATCCGCTCGGTCACCTTCATGCTGCGCGGCCCGTTGCGGGCGCCGTGCAACTCCATCGGGCCCTTGCCGCGGCTCTTGACGTCGCTGGTCGCCCGCAACAGCGTGCGCCCGCCGGCCTGCTGCACGTACAGGTCGGTCGGCTTGCCGATCTTCAGGTTGGGGCAGAGCAGCTGCTTCGCTTCAGCCCCCACGCAGGGGTTGTCCGGTTGGGAAGCTGCATTTGCCGGGTCATTGGCCGCCGCGTCGTTCCAGCCGCCGAGCGCCGCAGGGGCGAGCGAGAGGGTGGCAATCGCCGTAGATAAACGTCTAGTCACGGGGGCGCAGGCTACCCAGCGGACAACGCTTCCACTCGTAGCCACGATGGCCGTTGCAGCCCGGAGCTATCCCGGTCCGCTGGTAGCATCGGCCTAAGTGAGCCGCGCAGTCGATTTCAGCGATCCCGAGTTGGCCGATCTCCTCCAAAAGGAGGACGAACGACAGGCCAATTCGCTCTGTCTCATACCGTCAGAGAATTACTGCTCCGCGGCGGTGCTCGAAGCAAACGGCTCGGTGCTGGTCAACAAGTACTCCGAGGGTTACCCCGGCCGGCGCTACTACGAGGGCAACGAGGTAATCGACGAGGTTGAGCGCCTGGCGGTCTCGCGTGCCAAGGAGCTGTTTGGGGCCGAGCACGTGAACGTCCAGCCCTACTCGGGTTCGCCGGCCAACCTGGCCATCTACCTGGCTTTCCTGCAGCCTGGCGACACGGTGATGGGCCTTTCGCTTCCCTCGGGCGGCCATTTGACTCACGGATGGGGGGTCTCCGCTACTGGGATCTGGTTCGAGGCGGTCCACTACGGTGTCGATCGGGATACTGGCCAAGTCGACATGGACATCGTGCGCCAGATGGCCATCGACAGCCGGCCCAAGCTGCTCTTCTGCGGGGGCACCGCCGTCCCCCGCACCATCGACTTCGCCGGATTCGCTGATATCGCACACGAGGTCGGTGCTCTGATGGTCGCCGACATCTCGCACCCTGCCGGTCTGATCGCTGGCGGTGCCCACCCCTCACCGATTCCCCATGCTGACATCGTCATGACGACCACCCACAAGACGCTGCGCGGCCCGCGGGGCGCGATGCTGCTCTGTCGGGAGGAGCACGCGAAGGCGATTGATCGCGCCGTGTTTCCCGGCCTTCAGGGCGGGCCGCACCAGCATCAGACCGCGGCCATCGCGGCCACCTTGGGCGAGGCCCTCGCGCCGGAGTTCAGTGACTACGCTCACGCAGTGGTGGCCAACGCGAAGGTGTTGGCCGACAAGCTGACCGAGAGGGGGTTCGATCTGGTCTCGGGCGGTACGGACAATCATCTGATTCTTATTGACATGACGGTCAAGGGTCTGAGTGGCAAGGAGGCTGCGACCGCGCTGTCGCGCGCCGGCATTGTCACCAACGCGAACTCAATCCCCTTCGATCCGCGCAAGCCATTTGATCCGTCGGGAGTGCGGATCGGCACGCCGGCGGCCACCACCAGAGGCTTGGGGCAGGAGCACATGAATCAGATCGCGGAATGGATGGACGAGGTGGTCTCCGCATCCGGCGAAGAATCGGTTGCCGATAGGGTGCGAGCCGAAGTTCACGATCTGATGAAGCGGTATCCGGCTCCCGGATGCTGGACGGCGAGCGGCCAACCAGCCTAACCTCGGCCGCTGAGCATGGCAGGGGTAGGGAATGCAGCCGAACCGAGCGCTGTACCAGGAATTTCCACCGGAGTTGCGCAACGCCTACGGCGATGCGGTGAAAGCACGCGAGTGGAGCAGCAGACACAAGGGGCTGCTTGACTTCGCCGAGGCCACCCTCGCCTACTTGGCATCGCTGTCCCTTTCGGATTACCGAACCCGCAGCAGAGAGCTGGCCGGCAACGTCGAGCTGGTGATCGAGAGGTTCCGGGAAAAGCCGCTGACCATGGGTCGTCTCCTTGACCTGTTGAGGGCAAGCACCACGGCGATGGCGGATCCGATTGTCCCGTCCGCGGAGCTGCACGCGGAAGTGCGACCTGACGCGATGCGACGGTTCTCGGCGGCGATTGCGGCCATCGACGCGGCAGTGGCGGGGCTGAGCCCAGCGGCGTCGCCCTCGGCGCTCAACGTCGCCCACCACGTCGAAAACGCACAGTTGGGAGCGATAGAGCAGGCGGATTGGTGGGACGGTTGGAGTCGCTTGATCAATTACCGTAACCGCGTCGCGCACGCCGCCGGTGCCCACCGGTGGCCCACGGGCAGCGACGGTTACTGGGAGGTGATGGGCCCGCTGTTGCACGAGGCGGTCGTCGAGATGCTGGCCAACGATGCGGTGATCGAGGCCGTGCTGAGGCATCCGGTTGCGACCATTAGCCTTCTTTCGCAGAAGGAGAGCGGCGAGTACGCACACTTGGTGTGTGGAGAGGAGCGCGGGGTGCTGTTCGAGGGGGAAATCGTTGCTGCGACGCCTGTGACCGAACGATGGCCGAAGAGGTGGGCCGCCACCACTGCCACCTCCTATGTCCTCGATCCTGCCCCCGACGGCTGGTCGATCCACAGCCCCTTTTGGGATCTGCGCACCGGCCTCCCGCCGGCGATCGACGTTGGCTTGGACTCGAAGGGCCGCGCAGTCAGCGCTTCCGCCGCCAAGAAAGGGGCGAAGCGGGTACGGACGCGGGAGGGTCGGGGTAGTGCTCCGGGAACCTGCGGAGAGTTCATCCAGGGTCTTCTGCCCGACGGAACGCCGTTTCACGTCACCTGCCCGATCAACATGAGCTCCACCGTGGTGGCAAAGCTGCGACCCGCCGACGAGACGTCAATAATCGGCTTGCGTGACCATCAGAGCAAGCTGGCGCTCGCCATCGAGTACACGGTCGAGAGACTCGAGATCGGCGCTCAGGAGGTGACGATCTGGCCTTGGAGCGACATCGACGTCGGCAAGGGGATGGGTTCGAGCACGGCCGACGTCCTAGCTGGAATCCGTGCCGTTGCCAATGCGGTCGGCAGACAGCTCTGCGAAAGCGAGGAGGGAGCGCTTGCCGCTCGCGTCGAGTCTTCGGACGGATCGATGTATCCGGGAATAGCCGCCATCAACCACAAGACCTGCGAGATGATCAAAGCGTGGGACTGGTTTCCGGAGTTCGCGATCGTGATGCTCGTTCCGAGGGAGAGCGTCGACACGCCGTCAGTCCCCTTCACCGGGCAGGAGGAGCTGGCCGAGGAGTACGCATCCCTGCTGGCGAACATGGATAGCGCGATCGCCGACCGCTCCCTGTCGCGCTTTGCCGAGCAATCGACCCGGTCGGCAGAGCTCAACCAGCGCTTCCTGGTCAACCCCTACAGCCGTACGCTCAGCAGGCGGCTCGACGAGCTTGGCGCGCTGGGGCTCAACGTCGGTCACACCGGGACTGTCTGCGGTCTCCTTTTTCCCAACACCGAGAAAGGACAGATGACTGCCAGCGAAGCCTGCTTCAGAGTGAAAGAGGAGTTCCGCGATTTGAAAGACGTCAAGGTCGTGACGACTCCGCATTGCAGCGCAAATTCGGCGCGGAGCGCAGAGGGGCCGGATTCCGAGCGGGGTTCAGGAGAGCGCGGTTCCCAGGGTGACCGCGCCGATCGCCCCTAGCGACGCCATCAGCAGCCAGCGAAGCCGGTAGGAGAGCTGCGGAGGGAGGTGGAGCTAGGCCGTGCCGTCGCGACGGCAAGCGCGGTAAACAGGTCGCGGTACCGATGGCGACCGGCAGCGGCCGGATGAGGGCGTCAGCGAGCGACCCGGCCCGCAGGCCGGGTGAGACGAGAGACTCAGCCACACCGCGGCGGTGGCGGGGTTGAGAACGGCCACGCCCACGGCGGCACGAGGCGACACCGCGGTAGAGGGCCGCAGCAGGATCGCGGTGACGATCCTCGAGCAGGCGCCTCCGGCGATGCCGGGCCGCGCCGTAGCGAGCAATATGTTCTGGCGATGAGGATATGGGTCGATATGAGCGCGCCGGCGCATGTATTGGTGCTGCGTCCGATCATCGAGCGGTTGCGGGCGCAGGGACACGAGGTCGAGATCACCTCGCGCGACTATGCCCAGACGCAGGCGCTGCTCGACCTGCACGGCATGGCGCACACGCCGATCGGCCGCCACGGCGGCGCCTCGAGGCTGAGCAAGGCCTACCGGCTGGGCGCCCGTACGACGGCGATGATCGGCTTCGGACGGGGGCGTGAATTCGGCCTCTCGCTTGCCCACGGCTCCAACGACCTGGCGATTGCCTCGCGTGCGCTCGGCGTCCCCGAGGCCAACATGCACGACTACGAGTACGCAGTCACCCAGCACCGCATCGGCTGCCGCCTCGCCCGGCGGGTGATGTTCCCCGATTCGGTGCCGCCTGAGCGGCTGCGCCGCTTCGGCGTCGGCCCGGACAAGCTCTTTGCCTACCCCGGCTTGAAGGAGGAGTACTACCTCTACGACTTCGAGTCCGATCCGGAAGCTCTGGGCAAGCTCGGCGCCGACACCACGCGCGTCGTCGTCATCGTCCGGCCGCCGCCCGACGTCTCGCTCTACCACCGCAAGTCGAACCCGCTCTTCCCCAAGGTCCTGACCAGGCTTGGCCAGGACGAGGGCGTGCAGGCGATCGTCCTGCCCCGCACCGGCGCCCAGCGCGAGCTGATCGAGAGCATGGCGCTGCCCTCGCTGATCGTGCCGCCGGGGGCGGTCGAGGCGCAGAGCCTGATCGCCCTCGCCGACCTGGTCGTCTCCGCTGGGGGGACGATGAACCGCGAGGCCGCTGCGCTCGGCACGCCCGTCTACACCACCTACGGCGGCCGCCTCGGTGGCGTCGACGAAGCGCTGATCCGCTCCGGCCGCCTGCGCCCCCTGACCGACCCGCGGGCGATCGAGCTGAGCAAGCGCTCGGCGGAGGCGACCCCGACGAGGCGGGACCCGGAGCTGCTGGTGGAGACGATCCTCGGCACCGTCGGTGCCACCCGGCTCGAGTCCGTTTCCGGCTAGCGTGGGCACTAGCCTGCGTGGCATGTCCGAGCAGCCGGGCGCCGGGCTCGAGGAGCTGATCGCGCTTTCCGCGGAGGGCGAGTCGCGGCCCGTCGATCCGCTGCTGCGAGCCCTCGACGTGCTGATCTCGGCGGCGATCCTGCTGCTCCTCTCGCCGCTGCTCCTCCTCACCGCCGCGGCGATCGCGCTCACCTCCGGCCGGCCGGTCTTCTACCGCGGCGCCCGCGTCGGTCGCGCCGGCGCCCTCTTCCACATGTACAAGTTCCGCACCTTGCGCCCCGATGCCGAGGACCGGCTCGGCCCCTACCTCGGTGAGGAGCTTTCGCGCCGCACCGAGCTTGAGGTGACGCGGATCGGGCGGGCGCTGCGGGCGGTCCACCTCGACGAGGTGCCGCAGCTCTGGAACGTGCTGCGCGGCGAGATGGCGGTCGTCGGGCCGCGGCCGGTCCGGCCGGCCTTCTTCTCCGAGCTCTGCGAAGAGATCCCGCAGTACTGGCAGCGCTTGGTCGTCCGCCCCGGCGTCACCGGTTTCGCCCAGACGCGGATGACCCGCGAGGAGTCCTGGGCCGACAAGCTCGCCCACGACATGGAGTACATCGCCGACCGCTCGGTCGCCCTCTACGTCAGCGTCCTCTTCGCCACCGTGGCCAAGGTCCTCGGCCGCGGCCCCGCCGCCCCCCAATGAGACGTGCCCGCAGTTGACCCACCTATGTGGTGGGTCAACTGCGGGCACGTCTGGCTGGCAGACTGCCGCGGCATGTGTGGGATCTGCGGAGTCGCCTCGTCGGAAGGGGCGCCGGACCTCGAGGCCGTGGCGCGGATGAGCGGGCGGCTCGTCCATCGCGGGCCCGACAGCGACGGCCTCTTTCACTCGGGCGGTGTCGCCCTCGCCGCGCGGCGGCTCTCGATAATCGACCTCGAGGGCGGCGACCAGCCGATCACCAACGAGGACGGCAGCGTCGTCGTCGTCCAGAACGGCGAGATCTACAACCACCGCGAGCTGCGGGCCGAGCTGGAGGCTCGCGGGCATCGCTTCGCCACCGGCGCCGACACCGAGGTCTTGGCCCACCTCTACGAGGAGCACGGCGAGGGCTTCCTCGAGCGCCTGCGCGGGATGTTCGCGCTGGCGCTCTGGGATGCGAAGCGGGAGCGGTTGCTGCTGGCTCGCGATCGCTTCGGGATCAAGCCGCTCTACTACCGGCACCTCGGCGCCGAGCTCTCCTTCGCCTCGGAGCTGAAGGCGATGCTCGAGCTACCGGGCTTCTCGCGCCAGGTCGACCCGCGCGCGGTCTCTGCCTACCTCGCCTTCAACTCGATCCCGGCGCCGCTGACGATCTTCGCCGAGGCGCGCAAGCTGCGCCCCGGCTGCGCGCTCTCCTGGCAGGGGGGGGAGCTGCGCGAGTGGCGCTACGCGCGGCCCCAGCCTGCACCCGCAGACGAGGTTCGCCGCGGCCCCGCCGGTGAGCTCGCGAGCGAGCTGCGCGAGACGCTGCGCGACTCGGTCCGCGCCCACCTGGTCTCCGACGTGCCGGTCGGGGTGCTGCTCTCCGGCGGCGTCGACTCGGCCGGGATCGCGGCGCTGGCCGCAGGCGAGGAGGGCGCCGGCGTGCAGACCTTCTCGGTCGGCTTCGAGGAGTCGAGCTTCGACGAGCTCGACCGTGCGCGGCTCATCGCCGAGCGTTACGCCACCGACCACCACGAGATCGTCCTCCGACCCGACGCGGTCGAGCTCCTCCCGAAGCTGGCCGAGGCCTTCGACGAGCCCTTCGGCGACTCATCGGCGCTGCCCGCCTATCTGGTCTCCGAGCTGGCCGCAGGCCACGTCAAGGTGGCGCTCTCGGGAGAGGGCGGCGACGAGCTCTTTGGCGGCTACTACACCTACGTCGCCGACTTGCTGGCGCCCCGCGTCGGCCCCCTCGCGGCGCTCGCCGCGCCGCTGGTCGAGGCGCTGCCCAGCTCCGACTCCAAGGTCAGCTTCGACTACAAAGCCAAGCGCTTCGTCCGCGCGGCGCGGCTGCCGCCGCTGGAGCGCCATCACGCCTGGAAGGAGATCTTCGGCGCCGAGCAGCGAGCCGCCCTGCTCGCCGCCGCCGACCCCGGCTGGGATCCGGTCGACCTCTACCGCGAGCGCTATGCCGAAACCGAGGCGGCCGAGCCGTTGGCCCGCCTCCAGGACGTCGACCTCGGCATCTACATGGTCGACGACCTGCTGGTCAAGACCGACCGCTCGAGCATGGCCCACTCGCTGGAGCTGCGGGTGCCCTTCCTCGATAACGAGGTCGCCGGCTTCGCACTCGGCCTGGCGACGCCGCTGAAGGTGCGCGGTCTGGCGAAGAAGCGGCTGCTGCGGCGGGCGCTGGCGCCGCTGGTCCCGGCCGCGATACTGCGTGGCCGCAAGCAGGGCTTCTCGATCCCGGTCGCCGCCTGGCTGCGGGGGCCGCTCCAGCCCTTCGCCCGCGAGCTGCTCTCGCCGGCGACGCTCGGCCGCCAGGGCTGCTTCGATCCGGCGACGGTCGCCGCGCTGCTTGACCGCCACTGCGCTGGGCGCGAGGACCTCAGCCGCCAGCTCTGGGGCCTGATGGCCTTCACGCTCTGGTTCGACCGCTACGCGATCTAGCCAGCCAAGCGGTGGACTAGCCTGCCGGGCAGATGCCCAGCTCGGCCGACGCGCTCTTCGCCCTCCTTTTCGCGGCTGTCCTGGCGCTCCTGCTCGTCCCCCCGACCGACCGCCTGGCGCGGCGGGTCGGCGCGATCGACTTCCCCGGCGAGCGCTCGCTGCACGAAGCGCCGACCCCGCGCCTCGGCGGCCTGGCGATCCTCGCCGCCGTGCTCGCCGCCGGCCTGATCTGGCTGCCCTGGGAAGCGGAGACGCGGGCGATCCTCGGGGGCGCGGTGCTGATCGCCGCCGTCGGCTTCCTCGACGACGTCTACGACCTGGGGGCGGGGTGGAAGCTGCTCGGCCAGACGGTGGCGGTGATCGTCCCGGTCTCTGCCGGCGTCACGGTCGAAAGCTTCACCTTCCCCTTCCTCGGCGCCCTCGACCCCGGCTCGGTGCAGCTCGTTGACCTGCCGGGCGGTGGCTCGGTCGACCTCGGCGACGTCGGCACCGTTGTCGGCATCGTCGCCGCGATCAACGCGATCAACCTGATCGACGGCGTCGACGGGCTCGCCGCCGGGGTCTGCACGATCTCGGCGCTGACCTTGGCGATCATCGCCCTCTCGCTCGAGCGCAACGCCGCCGGCGTGCTGGCGGCGTTGACCGCCGGAGCCTCGCTCGGCTTCCTCCGCCACGGCTTCCCGCCGGCGCGCACCTTCATGGGCGACACCGGCTCCAACCTGCTCGGCTTCCTGCTCGGTGTCGTCGCCGTCCAGGGCGCGCTGAAGACCAACGCCGTGATCGCCTTCTTCCTGCCGTTGATCATCCTCACGGTGCCGATCCTCGACACCGGCTTCGTCGTCGCCAAGCGGCTCAAATACCGCCGCCCGATCTACCGCGCCGACCGCAACCACTTCCACCACCGGATGGCCAACATCGGCTTCTCGCAGCGCCGCACGCTCGCCTACCTCTACGGCTGGACGCTGGTGATGGCGGCGTTGGCGCTGGCCCTGCGCTTCGTCCCCTACAGCGACGACCACGGCCACTTCGACGCCCTCTGGACCGCGGTGATGGCCGCCTGCGGGCTGCTGGCGCTGGCGGCGAGCGTCTACCTGGTCTTCGTGCTCGAGATCCTCAAGCTGCGCCGCTTCGGTCGGGTCGATCCCGAGACGGGGGAGTTCGGCGTGGTAGATCCGGAGACGGGGGAGTTCGAAGCGATCGCACCGCCGCCGCGATAGCCGCCCGCCTCCGGTGCAGGCCAAAAGACTTTGTGCGAGGTTGTGACAAGCCTCACGAACTGGCTCTAGAAAGCGGATCGACGGCCCTTTCGGATATAGTCGCCCATCCGTCCGCGCGCCTCGTGCCGGGCGGTTTTATGTCTCCTCCCAAGCACGTCGACCTACTGTTGCTGGCCGTCGCCCTGGTTGTGTTTGCGATCGGCGGCCTGCCCCTGCTCGGCTACGCGGTCGCCGCCGCCGCCTGGCTCGCCCAGCGGGGGATCCAGGTGCTGGCGGCGCGACGCGCAGGTGACGACCTCGCCCACGGCAACCGCCAGCGGGCTATGGGCACGGTCGCGGCGACCACGCTCGGCCGCGTCTGGTTGATGGCGACCGCGGTGCTGCTGGTCGGCATCGCCGAACGCGAGGCCGGCCTCGCCGCGGCGCTGCTGCTGCTGGCCCTCTTCACGGTCTCCTTCGCCGCCCAGGGCATCGCCTACCTGCTCGAGCCCGAGGGGCAGGGGATCCGCACCCGATGAGCACCCGCAGCAAGGTCTTCATCGGGCTCGGCGGCTACCTCGCGGTGGCGATCCTGATGCTGCTCGTCTTCGGCAACGACGGCAAGAACGAAGCCTTCAAGCCGCAGAACGAGTTCAAGCTCGAAAACTGGGTGCCGATCCACATCGGCAGCCTCGACCTCAGCATCAACAAGGCGGTCCTCTATCTGGCGATCGCCAGCGCCCTGACGATTCTCGCGATGACCTGGATCTCGCGCCGGATGGCGGAAAAGCCGAACCGGGTGCAGACCGCCGTCGAGCTCGCCTACGACCTGACCAAGAACAACATCACCGGCGGCAACATGGACGCCAAGACGGCGACCCGCTGGTTTCCCTTCCTCGCCGGCCTCTTCTTCTTCATCTGGTTCTCGAACATGATCGGCTTCCTGCCGCTGCCGACCAACACCGAGCACACCGTCGACGTCTTCGGACTCGAAATCCCCGCCTTCGCGATCTACGCGGCGACGGCGAACATCTCGATCCCGCTGGTCCTGACGCTGGTCGTCTGGCTCTCCTACCACGTCGAAGGGATCCGGGCCAAGGGATTCGTTCCCTACTTCGCCAGCTGGCTGCCCCCTGGCCTGGAGGACATGAGCCCCTTCGGCAAGGCGGCGATCTTCCTGATCGAGGTGATCTCGCACTTCGTGCGGCTGATCTCTCTCTCCGTCCGTCTCTTCGCCAACATCCTCGCCGGCCACCTGCTGCTGCTCTTCATGGGTGGCGGGCTGGCGGTCCTGCTTGGCATCGCCGCCCTCGGCGCGCTCACCTTCCCGCTGGCCTTTGCCTTCTTCATCTTCGAGGTCGGGCTGGTGGCGACCCTGCAGGCCTTCATCTTCTCGACGCTCAGCGCTATCTACATCGGCGGAGCGACCTCCGCCGCTCACTAAAGAAAAGGAGTCGAACTCGATGGATCTCACCGCCCTACCGATTGCCGAGGTCACCGACGAAGGTGTCAAAGGCGCGGGCAAAGCGATCGCCCTCGGCGTCGGCGCCGGGCTCGGCTCGATTGGCGCCGGCATCGGCGTCGGCTTCATCTTCGGCAAGGAGATCGAGTCGGTCGCCCGCCAGCCGGAGATGAAAAGCGAACTGGAAAGCATCCGCTGGCTCGGCTTCGCGCTGACCGAGGCGGTCGCCTTCTACACCTTCATCTTCGGCCTGATCGCCTTCTTCCTCTCCTAGCCACAGTGGGGGCATTCGCGGACATACCGACGAGCTTGCTCGTCCTCGCTGCAGAGGCGGCTCATGGCGGCGAAGAGTCGGGCGGCAGCTTCCTCGTCTCGCCCGGCCTCGGGTTGATGATCTGGACCCTGGTCCTGTTCCTGTTCACGATGTGGGTGCTGAGCAAGGTCGCCTTCCCGAAGATCCAGGAGGCGCTCGACAAGCGCGCCAAGACGATCGCCGAGTCGATCGAGGCCGCCGAACGCCAACGCCGCGAGTCCGATGAGCTGCTGGAGGAGTACCGCAAGCGCCTCGCCGAGGCCCGCGAGCAGGCCGACGACATCATGGCCCGTGCCCGTAAGGCGGCCGAGACCGCGGCGGCCGAGGGGACCAGCGCCGGCAAGGAGAAACGCGAGGAGCTGGTCGCCGCGGCGAAGCGCGACATCGAAGCGGAGACGCGCCGCTCGCTGGAGCAGATCCGCAAGGAGGTCGCCGACCTGACCGTGCTGGCGACGGAGAAGGTGACCCGCAAATCGCTCACCGCCGAGGACCAGAAACGGCTGGTCGAGGAGGCGCTCAGCGAGGTCGATTTCTCGACGCTCTCGGGGTCGGAGAACTAGCCCGATGCAGGACGCTGCTCGCGTATACGCCGAGGCGCTCTTCGAGGTCGCCAAGAAGAAGGGCAAGCTCGACGTCCTGCGCGAGCAGCTGGTGCAGTTCGCCGAGGCGGTCAGCGGCAACCGCGACCTGCAGGTCTTCTTCTTCAGCCCGTACTTCTCCTCGGCGGAGAAGCGCGAAGGAGTCCGGCGAGCGATCTCCGGCGCCGAGCCCGAGCTGCTGAACTTCCTCGACCTGCTGATCGAAAAGCACCGCATGCCGGAGGTCTTCCGCATCCGGACCGAGCTCGACCGGCTCTGGAAGGAGGAGAACCGCCGTATCGACGTCACCGTCACCAGCGCCGTCGAGCTGGACCCTGCGGTGGTCGAGCGGATCGGTGGGGAGATCGAGCGCCAAACCGGCGAGAAGGTCGACCTGGCGAGCCGGGTCGACGACGAGATCCTCGGCGGCATCGTCTTGCAGGTCGGCAACATGGTCCTGGACGCGAGCATCCGCACTCGTCTGGAGAAACTTCGAAAGAGCGTCGCAAGCGCGGCCTAAGGAGGCAGAGAGCACCCGATGGAGATCAAGCCCGACGAGATCGCAAGCATCCTGCGCGACCGGATCGAGGGACTGGAGACCGACTCGGCCGACCTCTCGGAGGTCGGCACCGTCCTCTCCGTGGCCGACGGCATCGCCCGCATTCACGGCCTCGACAACTGCATGGCGCTGGAGATGCTCGAGCTGCCGCACGGCGTCACCGGCCTTGCGCTCAACCTCGAGGCCGACAACGTCGGCGCGGTGCTCTTCGGCGAGTGGGACAAGATCGTCGAGGGCGACACGGTCAAGCGCACCGGCCACCTGCTGGAGATTCCGGTCGGCGAGCAGCTACTGGGCCGGATGGTCGACCCGCTCGGCCGCCCGCTCGACGACGCCGGCGAGATCGCCACGACCGAGACCCGCCCGGCCGAGTTCAAAGCCCCGGGCGTCGTCCAGCGCCAGCCGGTGGTCGAACCGGTGCAGACCGGGCTGATGGCGATCGACGGGATGATCCCGATCGGCCGCGGCCAGCGAGAGCTGATCATCGGCGACCGCCAGACGGGCAAGACGGCGATCGCGATCGACACGATCATCAACAATCGCGACAAGGACATGATCTGCATCTACGTCGCGATCGGGCAGCGGATGTCGACCGTCGTGCAGCTGAAGGAGGTGCTCGAGGAGAACGGCGCGATGGAGAACACGATCATCGTCGCCGCCCCCGCCGACGAGGCGGCGCCGATCAAGTACATCGCCCCCTACGCCGGCTGCGCGATGGGCGAGCACTTCCTCTACAACGGCAAAGCCGCCCTCTGCGTCTACGACGACCTCACCAAGCACGCCTACGCCTACCGGCAGATGTCGCTGCTGCTGCGGCGCCCCCCCGGTCGCGAGGCTTACCCCGGAGACGTCTTCTACCTGCACTCGCGGCTGCTCGAGCGGGCGGTGAAACTGAGCGATGAGCTCGGTGGCGGTTCGCTGACGGCGCTGCCGATCATCGAGACCCAGGCCTCCGACGTCTCCGCCTATATCCCGACCAACGTCATCTCGATCACCGACGGCCAGATCTTCCTCGAGTCGGACCTCTTCAACTCGGGTGTGAGGCCGGCGATCAACGTCGGCATCTCGGTCTCGCGGGTGGGCGGCAACGCCCAGACCAAGGCGATGAAGAAGGTCGCCGGCAAACTGCGCCTCGACCTCTCCCAGTACCGCGACCTCGAGGCCTTCGCCCAGTTCGGCTCCGAGCTCGACCCGGAGACGCAGAAATCGCTCAACCGCGGCCAGCGGCTGGTCGAGCTGCTCAAACAGAAAGAGCGCGAGCCGCTCTCCGTCGCCGACCAGGTCGCCTCGATCTACTCCGGCACCGGCGGCTTCCTCGATCGGATCAAGACCGAGCGCGTCGGCGAGTTCCTCGCCGACCTGCGGGTTCGCCTGCACACCGAGAAGGCCGACCTGCTGGCTCGGATCGAAGAGAGCGGCAAGCTGGAGGAGGCTGACGAGGAGGAGCTGGGCGCAGCGATCCGCGACTTCGTCGACGACTTCGGCCCCGACTTCGACGAGCACGGCGACCCGCTCGAGGCGGGCGAGTCCGACCGGGTCAAGTCAGCAGAGGAGCACGCGAAAGGCCCCCGTACCGCCGCCAGCGAGGAGCAAGAGGTCAAGGAGGAGGAGGCGACCCCCGCCTAGTCCGCCCCCCGGACCGCGCCTGAGCTATGGCAACGCAGAAGGAAGTCAAGAACCGGATCGCGTCGATCAAGAACATCAACAAGATCACGCGGGCGATGGAGATGGTCGCGGCGGCGCGCCTGCGCCGCGCCGAGCAGCGGATCGAGCAGCTGCGCCCCTACGCGCAGGGGATGCGCAAGCTGACCCGCCGTGCCGCCGAGCAGGCGGGTGGGGTGCCGCGGGTGCCGGTGCTGGAAGAGCGCGAGCAGGTGAAGCGGGTCGGCATCGTCCTGATCACCGGCGATCGCGGCCTGGCAGGCGCCTTCAACACCAACGTGATCCGCGATGGCCTGCGGCTCGAGGCCGAGCTGCGCGAGGAAGGCGTCGAGTCGGCCTTCTCCGCCGTCGGTCGCAAGGGCGTCTCCGCCCTGACCTTCCGCAAACGCGAGGTGCGCACCTCCTACGTCGGCTTCACCGACCGTCCCGGCTTCGCCGACGCGCGCGAGATCGGCGAGGAGCTGACCGCGCGCTACGTCGACGAGGAGCTCGACCGGGTCGAGCTGGTCTACAACCGCTACGTCTCGCCGCTGACCCAGCACGTCTGGCGGCAGACCCTGCTGCCGCTACAGCAGGCCGAGGTGATCGGCGAGGGGGTCTCCGCAGAGGAAGAGGAGGCCGAGGAGACCGAGGTCGAGAAAGCGCACAGCCAGGCGCTCTGGGAGTACGAGCCCGAAGCCGAGCTGCTGCTCGCCCAGCTGATCCCCGAGTACGTCAACATCTCCGTCTACCGGGCGCTGCTCGAGTCGGCGGCCTCGGAGCTGGGGGCGCGGATGACCGCGATGCGCAATGCCGCCGAGAACGCGGAGTCGATGATGGGTGACCTGACGCTGGAAATGAACCGCGTGCGGCAGGCGGAGATCACCCAGGAGATCTTGGAGGTCGTGGCCGGCGCCGAGGCGCTGGGCTAGGAAAGGAATGAATGCCTGAGAGCAACGGAACGAACGGAAGCAACGTAGGGCGCGTGGAGCAGGTAACCGGCGTCGTCGTCGACGCGGTCTTTCCCGACGCGCTGCCCGAGATCTACTCGGCGGTGACGATCGAGACCGGCGGCAACGGCGACGGCGAACCGACCCAGCTGGTCTGCGAGGTGCAGCAGCACCTCGGCGACGACCGCGTGCGCACGGTGGCGATGGACGCCACCGACGGCATCCAGCGTGGCGACAAGGTTGTGGACAGCGGCGGCCCGATCACGGTGCCGGTCGGCGACGCCACCCTGGGGCGGATCTTCAACCTGCTCGGCGAGCCGATCGACGAGGGGCCCGACGTCCAGACCGAGGAGCGCTGGCCGATCCACCGCCCCGCGCCCGAAGCCTCCGACCTGGCCCCGACCCAGGAGATCCTCGAGACGGGGATCAAGGTGATCGACCTGCTCGCGCCCTACGCCAAGGGCGGCAAGGTCGGGCTGTTCGGCGGCGCCGGCGTCGGCAAGACCGTCCTCATCCAGGAGCTGATCCGCTCGATCGCCGAGGAGCACGAAGGCCTCTCCGCCTTCTGCGGCGTCGGCGAGCGCTCGCGCGAGGGCAACGACCTCTGGCTGGAGATGAAAGAGTCGGGCGTGATCGACAAAACGATGCTCGTCTTCGGCCAGATGAACGAGCCGCCGGGCGCCCGCCTGCGGGTCGCCCTTTCCGGGTTGACGATGGCCGAGTACTACCGCGAGCAGGGCGGCCAGGACGTGCTGCTCTTCATCGACAACATCTTCCGCTTCGTCCAGGCGGGCTCCGAGGTCTCGGCGCTGCTCGGGCGGATGCCCTCGGCGGTCGGCTACCAGCCGACGCTGGAGACCGAGATGGGCGAACTGCAGGAGCGGATCACCTCGACCGAGCGCGGCTCGGTCACCTCGGTGCAGGCGGTCTACGTCCCCGCCGACGACCTCACCGACCCGGCGCCGGCGTCGGTGTTCGCCCACCTCAACGCGACGACGGTGCTCTCGCGGGCGATCTCCGAGAAAGGGATCTACCCGGCGGTCGACCCGCTCGACTCGACCTCGACGATTCTCAAGCCCGACGTCGTCGGCGAGGATCACTACCGCACGGCGACCGAGGTTCAGGAGGTGTTGCAGCGCTACAAGGAGCTGCAGGACATCATCGCGATCCTCGGAATCGACGAGCTCTCCGACGAGGACAAGCAGACGGTCTCCCGCGCGCGCAAGATCGAGCGCTTCCTCAGCCAGCCGTTCTTCGTCGCCGAGCAGTTCACCGGCCGCAGCGGCGAGTTCGTGCCGGTGGCGGAGACGGTGCGCGGCTTCCGCGAGATCCTCGACGGCGAGCACGACGAGCTGCCCGAGGGCGCCTTCTACATGCAGGGCTCGATCGACCAGGTGACCGAGAACGCCGGCGCGGCGGCCGCCGCCTAGGAGCGAACGGATGGCGGGCGAGCACAGCTTCGGCGTCGAGGTCCTCACCCCGGAGGGGGAGGTCTTCCAGGGCGAGGTGCGCCAGGTCTCGACCCGGACCGCGGTCGGCGAGGTCGGCATCCTCGCCAACCACGCGCCGCTGCTGGCGGCGCTGCGGCCGACCGAGCTGCGCCTGCACGTCAGCGAGTCGGAGACGAGGCGCTACGCGCAGGCGCACGGCTGGCTGCAGGTCTTCGGCAACCACGCGCGGCTGCTGGTCGAGGAGGCGCTGGCGCCCGAGGAGCTCGATGCCGGCGCGCTGAAAGAGCAGCTCGCGGACGCCGAACAGCGCCTCTCAGGCGCCGAGGACGGCAGCGGTGAGCAGCGGCGGGCGCAGAAAGACCGGGATCGGGCCGAAGCGTTTCTCGCGATCGCCGAGGGGTGAAGGGGTCGGGTGCCCCTTCCCCGGAGGCCGTTGCGCAGCAGATCGTTGACCGAGCTTCGCCGCGTGGTCGCTGAGCCTCCTGGGAAGGGGCACCCGATCCCTTCAAACGCCCCGTGGGATCACTATGGCCGATGAGCTGGTAGCTCTCACGACGCGGTTGATCGGGTTCGACACCTCGGGGCCGGACGGGGTGCTGGAAGCTGCGGGGTTTGTCGAGGGGTGGCTGGAGGCGCGGGGGATCGCGATCGAGACGGATGAGGTGCGGGGGTTGCCGGTGCTGCGGGCGGAAGTCGGGCCGGAGGGGGCGCCGACGGTGGTTTTGCACGGGCACCTCGACGTCGTGCCGGGGCGGGAGGGGCAGTTCGAGCCGCGCCTGGAGGGGGATCGGCTCTACGGGCGCGGTGCCTACGACATGAAGGGGGCGCTGGCGGCGATGCTGTTGGTGACCGCCGGGATGCGGGACCAGGGAGAGGTGCGCGTGCGGCTCGGGATCGTCGGCGACGAGGAGTCCGAGGAGGAGGCCGAACGCGGCAGCGACCACCTGGTCGATGGCGGCTTCATTGGCGACTTCGCGATCACCGGCGAGCCGACCGACCTGCAGATCGGCGTCGAGGCAAAGGGGGTGCTGGCGCTGCGCCTGGAGGTGAGCGGCCTGGCGGCGCACGGAGCGACGCCCTGGCTGGGCGACAACGCGGTGCTGAAGGCGCACGACGTTTTCCGCAGCATCGAGTCGCTACCGTTCGCACGGCATAGCTCTGAGCTGTTCGACCGCCCCTCGATCAACCTCGGCAGGATCCTGGGCGGCGACGCGCTCAACAAGGTGCCCGACCGGTGCGCGATCGACGTCGACATCCGTTACCTGCCCGACCAGGACCCCGCCGTCCTGCTCGAGCAGGTTCGCGGCCTGCCCGACGTCGAGGTGACGCCGCTCTTCACACGGCCACCAGCCGTCGTCGAGCGCGACTCGCCGTTCGTCCTCGGCCTGAGCGAGGCGGCCTCGGCGCACCACGAGGGCGAGCCGATGAGCGTCGGCCGCGACGGCGCCTCCGACGCGGTCTCCTTCCTGCGGGTCGGCGTGCCGGCGGTCGAGTTCGGCCCGGCGGGCGACGGCCACCACGGCCCGCGCGAGTGGGTCTCGGTCTCCTCGCTGGACGTCTACCGCCAGACGCTCGATTCCTTCCTGCGGGCGATCCCCGAGCGGCTCGCCTTCTAGACGGCCGGCGATGATCGAGCAGCCCTTCCAGAAGCCGCCGCCAAGCGGCGACCACCAGCCGCCGCCGAAGCGCAAGCGCTACTGGTGGCGCTTCACGCTCGCCTCGCTGGTGATCGTCAGCACCACCGCCGCGGCGACCGCCGCCAGCATCCTCCTCTACATCGGCAGCATCGCCAACGCGCTCTCGCACAACGACGTGCTGCAGAACAAAGTCGATCGGATCCTGGCGCAGACGCAGGGCGGTGACCCGGAGAACATCCTCATCGTCGGCTCCGACAAGCGCGCTTCGGAACCCGAAGACCCGGGCCGCTCGGACACGACGATGCTGCTGCGGCTCGACCCCGACCAGAACGCGATCGCGCTGATGTCGATCCCGCGCGACCTCAAGGTCGAAATCCCCGGCTACGGGACCGGCAAGTTCAACGAAGCCTATGCCTACGGTGGGCCGAAGCTGGTCCTGCAGACGGTCAAGGAACTGACCGGCCTGCCGATCAACCACGTCGTCAACGTCGACTACCTCGGCTTCGTCCGCGCCGTTGACGCGATCGATTGCGTCTACGTCGACGTCGACCGCCGCTACTACCACTCCAACGTCGGCGTGCCGCCCTCCGAACAGTACGCCGAAATCAACGTCCAGCCCGGCTACCAACTGCTTTGCGGCAAAAAAGCGCTGCAGTACGTGCGCTACCGCCACACCGACACCGACCTGGTCCGCGCCGCCCGCCAGCAGGACTTTCTCAGTGCCGCCCGCCAGCGGGTGCCGGTCTCCAAGCTGGTGTTGGGGCAGAACGACCTGATCGACATCTTCACCGAATACACGACCTCCGACATCAGCGACACGGAGACGATGCTGCAGGTCCTGAAACTGTTCATCGCCTCGCGCAACGCGGCGATCAAGGAGGTCCACTTCCCGGCCGAACTGGGGCCGAGCTACGTCTACGCCTCCCAGAGCGCGATCGACGGCGCGGTTGAAAAGTTCCTCGGGATCGAAGCCAGCGGCGGCCCGCGCGGCAAGCTCGAAAGCGAGGGGTCGGAATCAGGGGGGCAGAAGGAGAAGAACGGCAAGAAAAAGAAGAAGGCCAAGCGCGAGGTGCCGAAGCCCCACCTGGCGCCGACGAAGCCACCCGGCAGCGACGGGCTGGTGCCGGCCAGCGAAGCGGGCGAACTGGAGGCCAAGTCGGTCGCCCGCAAGGTCAATCACGGCTTTCCGGTCTTTTACCCGGCGCGGTTGCCTTCCGGCGCGGCCTACGTCGAAAGCAACTCCTATTACCACGTGCAGGATCCGCGCGTCTACCACTTCAAGGACACCGACGGAAAGCGACACGCCGCCTACCGGATGGTGGCGACGCTAGAACTGCCCGACGGCATCCACTACTTCGGCGTGCAGGGGGTACGCGGCTGGACGGACCCGCCGATCCTCGACAACCCGAGCCTGACGCGGACGATCCGTGGCCGCGACTACGACATCTACGTCGACGGCGACCGGGTGAAGATGGTCGCCTGGCACCGCGGCGACAACTCCTACTGGATCTCGAACAGCCTGCTGCAGGTTTTGACCAACGACCAGATGGTGGGGATGGCGCGCTCGGCGCGGGTGATAATCCCCAACCGCAAGCCGACCAAGCAGGGGAGGGCACAGCAGCGATGACGAGCGACAAAGGGGCGATAGGGGTTGTCGGGGTCGGCTGGGTCGGGTTGGTCACCGCCGCTTGCTTCGCCGAGCTGGGACATCGCGTCGTCGCCCGCGACATCGTGCCCGAGAAGGTCGCGGCGCTCTCGCGCGGCGAGACGACGATCCACGAGCCGGGCCTGGCCGAGCTGGTCCAGCGCAACGCCGAGCGCTTGGCTTTCACCACCGACATGGCCGAGCTGCTGGGTGCGGCGCGGCTGCTCTTCGTCTGCGTTGACACGCCACCGACCCGCTCCGGCGACGCCGACCTCTCGCGCGTCCGCGCCGTCGTCGAGGAGCTGCGCGCCGGCGGCGACCACGTGCTGGTGATGAAGAGCACCGTCCCGGCCGGGACCGGCGCGGCGATCCGCCGCGACCTGCCCGGCGTCCCCTACGTCTCCTGCCCCGAGTTCCTCAAGGAGGGCTCCGCGGTAGAGGACTTCATGCACCCCGACCGGGTGGTGATCGGCGCCGACCCCGGCGACGAGGAGGCGGCCAACGCCGTCGCCGGCCTCTACGAGCCGCTCGGTGGCGAGACGGTCCGCACCGACGTGGCGAGCGCCGAGATGATCAAGCTCGCCTCCAACGCCTTTCTCGCCACCAAGATCTCCTTCGTCAACGAGATCGCCAACGTCTGCGAGGAGGTCGGCGCTGACGTCTCCGAGGTCGCCCGCGGCATGGGCCTGGACCAGCGCATCGGCGCCTCCTTCCTCCGCGCCGGCATCGGCTATGGGGGTTCCTGTTTCCCGAAGGACGTCAGCTCGCTCAAGATGCTGGCGGGCAATACCGGGTACCACTTCCAGCTCCTCAACGCGGTGATCGAGGTGAATGAGCTGCAGAAGCGGCGGGTGGTGCAGAAGCTGCTGGGGCACCTCGGCTCGCTGGTCGGGCGGCGGGTGGCGCTGCTTGGGCTCGCTTTCAAGCCCGACACCGACGACATGCGAGAGGCCTCGAGCCTGGTGCTGGCGGCGCGGCTGCAGGGGGAGGGGGCCGAGGTGGTGGCCTACGACCCGGTGGCGGCCGAGGCGGCCCGCGGGTTGCTCGATTCGGTCGAGCTGGCCGGCTCGGCGCTGGAGGCGCTCGAGGGCGCCGACGCGGCGGTGCTGGTCACCGAGTGGGGGGAGTTCGCCGAGCTCGACTGGAGCGCGGCGGCTGGGCGGATGGCGCGGCCGCTGCTGGTCGACGGCCGCAACTTCCTCGACCCACAAGCGCTTCGAAAGGCGGGGTTCGAGTATGAGGGGATAGGAAGAAGCGTTTCCCACGAAGTGGCTGGCAGGCCGTCCTAGTGTGCGTGGCCAAGCAGATCAAGGACGCAGGGAGCGTGGCGTGCTCTGCACGCGAGCGACCGAGGACGCCGATATGCGCCGGCCAGGTGCACTAGGACGATGCAGGCGATCGTTCTGGTGGGTGGCGAAGGCACGCGATTGCGGCCGCTGACCGAGACCACCCCCAAGCCCGCCCTGACCCTGGTCGACCGGCCCTTCCTCGCCTACATGATCGAGTGGCTGGCGGGACACGGCGTCGAGGAAGTGGTGCTCGCCTGCGGCTTCCTGCCGGAGGTCTTGCGCGAGGCCCTCGCCGGCGAGGAGGAGCGGGCCGGGGCACGCATCCGATACGTGGTCGAGCCGGAGCCGCTCGGCACCGCCGGGGCGATCCGCTTCGCCGCCGACCAGCTCGGCGACGAACTGGGAGACCGCTTCCTGGCGCTGAACGGCGACGTCCTCACCGACCTCGACCTGAGCGCGCTGCTCGGGGCCCACGCCGATCGCGGCGCGCGGGCGACGATCGCCCTGCACCCGGTCGAGGACTCCTCCGCCTTCGGCCTGGTCCACAGCGGCGAGGGAGGGGAGGTGCTGGCCTTCCTCGAGAAGACCGGCGAGGCGGCGCCGGGCGAGATCAACGCCGGCATGTACGTGCTCGAGCGCTCGGTCCTTGACCTGATTCCCTCCGGCCGGAACGTCTCGATCGAGCGCGACGTCTTCCCGCGGCTGGTCGGCGAGGGCCTGCACGGCCTCCTGCTCGAGGGCTACTGGATGGACATCGGCACCCCCGAGCGCTACCTGCAGGCGAGCTGGGACATCCTCGAGGGCCGGGTGCGGACCATGGTCGAGCCGACCGGGCCCGGCGTGCTCGTCGGGGAGAATGCGGAGGTTGCCGCGGACGCAACCATCGGGCCCCGGGCGGTCATCTCGCCCGGTTGCCGGGTGGGGCCGGGCGCCGAGGTGCGCGAATCGGTTCTGCTGGACGGTTGCGCCGTCGGCGAAAACGCTCGCGTCATCGGCTCGGTCATCTCGCCCGGCGTGGAGGTCGCGGCGGACTCGGCCGTTGAAGGGGTCGTGGCGGGGGAGGGCGAAAGACTCCCGAGCTGACCATGCTCGACGACGTTCTCGCGATCCCGGATCACCTGCGCGATGCCCTTTGGCGGGTCGAGTCGGCGCGACTGCAGCCCAGCGAATCCGCCGGCCTGCTCGTCTGCGGCATGGGCGGCTCGGCGGTCGGCGGCGACCTCGCCGCCGGCGTGCTCGGCGACCGGCTCTCACGCCCGCTGCTCACCATCCGCGGCTACGGGCTGCCGAGCTGGATTACCGCGGAGTGGACGGTGCTCTGCTCGAGCTATTCGGGCGAGACCGAGGAGACGCTGGCCTGCTTCACCGCCGCGGAGGCGCTGGGCGCGCGTCGCGTCATCGCCAGCACCGGGGGCGCCCTGGTCGACGCCGCGCGGGCCGCGGGCGACCCGGTGATCGGCCTGCCCGGGCTGCTGCCGGCGCCGCGCACGGCGGTCGCCTACATGCTCGTCTGCGCACTTGAGGTAGCCACTGCGAGCGGGATCGCACCGCGCGTCACCGAGGAGGTCGAGGCGGCGGCCGCCTTCCTCGAGGACCAGCGAGACGACCTGCGCCGGCGCGCAGCCGAGATCGCCACGGTGCTTGGAGCCGGCGCCCCTATCGTTTACGGGGCGGGGCTGACCGCGGCAGTGGCGCGCCGCTGGAAGACGCAGATCAACGAGAACGCCAAGCAGCCGGCCTTTTTCTCGGAACTGCCGGAGGCCGACCACAACGAGATCTGCGCCTGGGGGGCGGCTACCGACCCCCAGATGGCGGCGGTCATGCTCGAGGACCGCGACCAGGACCCGCGCGAGCGCCGGCGCTTCGAGCTGACGGCGGCGGAGATCGAGCGGGACGGTGCCGCCGCGATCCGCGTCGAGACCGCCGGCGAGAGCAGGTCTGAGCGGCTGCTCTGGGCCGTGATGCTGGGCGACCTCGTCTCGCTCGAGCTGGCCGCGATCCGCGGGGTCGAGCCGTTGCCGATCGAGGCGATCGACCGACTCAAGGCCGCCCTTAGCCAAGGCTAAGTGGGGCACGCCTTGGTCACGGCACGTCTATCCTTCGCGCGGACCAATTAGACGAAAGGAACCGATGGCAACCGCCACCTCCAACTACAAGGTCGCCGACATCGACCTCGCCGACTTCGGGCGCAAGGAGATCGCCCTCGCCGAGGTGGAGATGCCCGGCCTGATGCAGACCCGCGAGGAGTTCGCGGCGCAGCAGCCGCTGAAGGGGGCGCGGATCACCGGCTCGCTCCACATGACGGTGCAGACCGCCGTGCTGATCGAGACCCTCCTCGCCCTCGGCGCCGAGGTTCGCTGGGCCAGCTGCAACATCTTCTCCACCCAGGACCACGCCGCCGCCGCGATCGCCGCCGCCGGCATCCCGGTCTTCGCCTGGAAAGGCGAGACCCTGGAGGAGTACTGGTGGTGCACCGAGCAGGCCCTGCTTTGGCCCGACGGCGAGGGCCCGAACATGATCCTCGACGATGGCGGCGACGCCACCCTGCTCGTCCACAAGGGCGTCGAGTTCGAGAAGGCGGGCGCCGTGCCCGACCCGGCCTCGGCCGACTCGGAGGAGTTCCGCGTCGTGCTCGAGACCCTCCAGCGCTCGCTCGAGTCCGATCCGCAGCGCTGGACCGAGATCGCCGCGGGGATCAAGGGGGTCACCGAGGAGACGACCACCGGCGTGCACCGGCTCTACCAGCTGGCCGAGACCGGCGACCTGCTCTTCCCGGCAATCAACGTCAACGACTCGGTCACCAAGTCGAAGTTCGACAACCTCTACGGCTGCCGTCACTCGCTGATCGACGGGATCAACCGCGCCACCGACGTGATGATCGGCGGCAAGGTCGCCGTCGTCTGCGGCTACGGCGACGTCGGCAAGGGCTGCGCCGAGTCGCTACGCGGCCAGGGCGCCCGCGTGATCGTCACCGAGATCGACCCGATTTGCGCCCTGCAGGCGGCGATGGAGGGCTACGAGGTGCGGACGCTCGAGGACGTGGTCGAGACGGCCGACATCTTCATCACCGCCACCGGCAACAGGGACATCATCACCGCCGGCCACATGGCGCGGATGAAGCACAACGCGATCGTCGGCAACATCGGCCACTTCGACAACGAGATCGACGTCGCCGGGCTCGAGTCCTCGCCGGCCGAGAGGGTCAACATCAAGCCGCAGGTCGACGAGTGGCGCTTCCCCGACGGCCACTCGATCATCCTCCTCTCCGAGGGACGCCTGCTCAACCTCGGCAACGCGACCGGGCACCCGAGCTTCGTGATGTCGAACTCGTTCACCAACCAGGTGATCGCGCAGATCGAGCTCTACGGCCAGCCCGACGGGTTCATGGCCAAGGAGGTCACCGTGCTGCCCAAGCACCTCGACGAGAAGGTCGCGCGGCTGCACCTCGCGGCGCTCGGTGTCAACCTCACGGAGCTGTCCGAGGAGCAGGCCGCCTATCTCGGCATCCCGGTCGAGGGCCCCTACAAGGCCGAGCATTACCGCTACTAGCGGGGCTCGACCACCGAGTCGATGAGAGCGATGATTCTCGCCGCGGGGCTCGGAACCCGCCTGCGGCCGATCACCTATGCGATCCCGAAGCCGATGGTGCCGGTGCTGAACCGGCCGGTGATGGAGCACACCGCACGGCTTTTGGCCCGCCATGGCTTTCGCGAGGCGATCGCCAACCTGCACTGGTTCCCGGAGACGATCGAGCGCCACTTCGGCGACGGCTCGGCCTTCGGCATCGAGCTCTCCTACAGCCGCGAGGAGCAGCTCCTGGGGACGGCGGGAGGGGTGCGCAATGCCGCCGAGTACCTCGGCGACTCGTTCCTCGTTGTGGCGGGGGACGCGCTCACCGACATCGACTTCGGGGCGATGCGCGAGTTCCACGAATCTCACGACGGCCTCGCCACGGTGGCGACCAAGCGCGTCCCCGACACCGATCAGTACGGGGTCGTGATCGCCGGTCAGGACGGACGCATCCAGGGCTTCCAGGAGAAGCCCGATCCGGCCGAGGCCCTGACCGACCTGGCCAATACCTGCATCTACATGTTTCGCTCCGGTGTCTTCGACTTCTTTCCGCCGCCGGGCACGAGCAAGGCCGCCGGGCCAGAGGACCCGGACGGCTTCGCCGACTGGGCGATGGACGTCTTCCCGGCGCTGCTGGAGGCTGACGTGCCCTTCTACTCGCACGAGATCGACGCCTACTGGAACGACATCGGCAACCTCGACGAGCTGCGCCAGGGGAACCTCGACGCGCTGCACGGCGCGGTAGCGGTTGACCCCGGGGCGCCCGAGGTGGCAGACGGCGTGCGCTCGGCCAGCCCGGTGGGAGGGGTCGAGGTGAGCGCGCCGGCGCTGATCGGCGGAGGTGTCGAGCTGGGGGAGGGGGCGCGGATCGAGGGCCCGGCGATCGTCGGCGACGGTTGCCGCATCGGCGCCGGGGCGATCGTTCGCGACGCGATCCTGCTGGCGGGTGCCGAGGTCGCCGACGGCGGCATCCTGATCGGCGGGATCGCCGCGCGCGGCGGCGAGCGCTGAGCGTTAGCTCGCAGTTCCCGGCACAAAGAATTGACGAACTTCTGACGTTCTGCGCACCACGCGTGCGTCGCCGGTGCTCAGGCTGGGCCGATGAAGCTCCTGCAGGCAGTCGCCTGGGGCCTGGCGCCTCCACTCTGCGCCTCCTGCGGCCGTACCTGTCGGCCCGACGGGGTGCTCTGCACCCGCTGCGCCCGCCGACTTGCCGCCGCCGAGCCGCTGGCGGGCGCCGGCCCACCGGGCATCGACCGGGCCTGGTCCTCGGCCCCGCACGAGGACGTCGCCCGCAACCTCGTCAACGCCCTCAAGTTCCGGCGCCTCCTGCCGGTGGCGACCCCGATGGCCGACCGCATCCACTGGCTCGCTCCAGCCGACCTGCTGAGCGGCACGATCGTCCCCGTGCCCACGGCCCCGCTCCGCACCAGGGCCAGGGGCTTCGACCCCGCCGCCGAGCTGGCGGCCGCACTCGCGGAGCAGACGCAGCTCCCTGTCCAGGCCTGCCTGGCCCGCAGCGGCCTCGGCGCCCAGCGCGGCAAGCGCCGCGCCCAGCGCATCGGCCACCCGCCCCGCATCCGCGCGCTCGGCAAGGCTCCTCGCAGCGTCCTCCTCGTCGACGACGTCCTCACGACCGGCGCAACGCTTTCGGCCTGTGCCCAAGCACTGCGGTCGGCGGGCGCCGTGCGGGTGGTGGCCGTGACATTTGCACGAAGGCTGTAGGGGAAGGGGCGCCCGATCCCCTCGCATAGCCCCTTGCTCACGGGGTAGGGCAGGCGTACCATCGAGATACAGACAGCAAGGAGGCCGGAATGCGGATCGAGGTTCGGGGGCGCAACGTTGAGGTCGACGATGAGCTGCGGGAGCATGTGCTGAAACGGTTCCGGCGGGTCGGCAGGCAGGTCTCCGAGTTGGCGACGCTTGACGTGACGGTCTGGGAGGAGCGCAACCCGTCAATAGCCGACAGCCAGGTCGCCGAGGCGACGCTGCGGCTCAAGGGCATCACCCTTCATGCCAAGGAGGCCTCGCCCGAGATGGCGCACACGGTCCACGAGCTGGCCGAGGACATCCGCCGCCAAGTCAAGAAGCACCGCGAGCTGCGGCGCAAGCGCAGCCAGACCCGCAAGCTCGTAGCCAAGATGCGCGGCAGGCCGGCGACCTCGTAGCGGGAGGGGCACCCGACCCTCCTGCACCGCCTCGCTACCCTTGGCCGATGGCCAATGCAAGGGACATGGTCACCCGTGCGCTGCGTGTGGGCGAGGGCCGCAAATTCAAGGCTTACGAGAAGCGGGCCGAGCGGATCAACGGGATAGAGCCGGAGATGGAGCTGCTCGACGACGCGGAGCTGCGGGCCGAGGCCGACTCGCTGCGGGAGCGCGCGAAGGGCGGCGAGTCGCTGGACGACCTGCTGCCTGAGGCCTTCGCGCTGACCCGCGAGGGGGCGCGGCGCAGCATCGGCCAGCGCCACTTCGACGTCCAGCTGGTCGGCGGCATGGCCCTGCACGACGGGGCGATCGCCGAGATGAAAACCGGCGAGGGCAAGACGCTGACCGCGACGCTGGCCGTCTTCCTCAACACCCTCGCCGGCGACAGCGTCCACGTCGTCACCGTCAACGACTACCTCGCGCGTCGCGACGCCGAATGGATGAAGCCGGTCTACGACGCGCTCGGCGTCAGCGTCGCGGCGATCCAGGACTCAGACGACCACGCTGCCCGCCAGGTCAAATACGCCTGCGACGTCACCTACGGCACCAACTCCGAGTTCGGCTTCGACTACCTGCGCGACAACATGTCTGAATCGCTTGAACAGTGCGTGCAGCGCGGCCACCACTTCGCGATCGTCGACGAGGTCGACAACATCCTGATCGACGAGGCGCGGACGCCGCTGATCATCTCCGGCGCGCCCGAACAGGCGGCGCAGATCTATTACCAGTTCGCCCGCCTGGCCCGCCAGATGGAGGGCGTCCAGGCCAAAGACCGGCTCAAATCGCTGGGCGAATCGAAGGACACCTCCGATGCCGAGTACGACTACGAGTACGACGAGAAGCACAAGACCGTGGCGCCAACCGAGAAAGGCGTCAAACGGGCCGAGGAATTCCTCGGCGTCGACAACCTCTACCTCGGCGAGCACGGCACCCTCGTCAACCACCTCAGCCAGGCGCTGAAGGCCGAGTCCCTCTACAGGCGCGACAAGGACTACGCCGTGGTCGACGGCCAGGTGATGATCATCGACGAGTTCACCGGCCGCATTCTCGAGGGGCGGCGCTGGTCGGAGGGCCTGCACCAGGCGGTCGAGGCGAAGGAGGGTGTGGCGATCGGCGAGGAGAACCAGACCCTGGCGACGATCACCCTGCAGAACTACTTCCGCCTCTACGACAAGCTCGCCGGAATGACCGGAACGGCGCTGACCGAGGCGACCGAGTTCATGAAAATCTACGAGGTGCCGGTGGTCGAGATCCCGACCAACCAGCCGATGGTTCGCGCCGACCACAACGACCAGATCTTTAAGACCAAGGACGGCAAGTGGAAGGCCGTCCTCAGCGAGATCGTCGCCCGCCACGAGCGCGGCCAGCCGATTCTCGTCGGCACCGTCTCGGTCGAGGTCTCGGAGATGATCTCCGGGGAGCTAAAACGGCGGGGCATCGAGCACGCCGTGCTCAACGCCAAGCCCGAGCACGCGCAGAAAGAGGGCGAGCGGATCGCCGAAGCCGGCCGCAAGGGCGCGGTGATGATCGCCACCAACATGGCCGGCCGCGGCGTCGACATCAAGCTCGGCGGCGACCCCGAGCACATGGCGATCAAAGAGCTGAAGAAACAGGACCTGAACGTCGGCGACGAGGGTTACGAGGAGGCACTCGAGGCCAAGGTCGCCGAGCTGGAGCCGCAGTGCAAGGCCGAGGCCGAAGAGGTGCGCGAGCTGGGCGGCCTCTATATCTGCGGCACCGAGCGGCACGAATCGCGTCGCATCGACAACCAGCTGCGCGGTCGCTCCGGACGCCAGGGTGACCCCGGCGAGACGCGCTTCTTCCTCTCCGCAGAAGACGACGTGATCCGCCTCTTCGCCGGCGATCGCATCTTCAACATCCTCGACCGTCTCGGGCCGGTCGACGACGAGGGCGAGGAGCTGCCGCTGGAGGCGAAGATGCTGACGAAAACCGTCGAGGGCGCGCAGAAGAAGGTCGAGGAACAGAACTTCCTGATCCGCAAACGGGTGCTCGAGTACGACGACGTGATGAATGAGCAGCGGCGGGTCGTCTACAAATACCGGCGCGAGGTCCTCGAGGGGCGCGACATGTCCGACGTCGCCCGCGACGAGATCGAGGGGGTTATCGAGCGCCTCGTCGACGAGTACACGCCGGGCGATGAACTCGAGCAGTGGGACCTGCCCGAGCTGGAGGTGCGCCTGCGCCAGATCTGGCCGGTGGGCGTCGAGGTCGGCGCGATGGCGCCGGAGACGGTCGACCGCGAAAAGCTCAAGGACGCCCTCGACGAAGACGCGATGAGCGCCTACGACGGGCGCGAAGGCCAGCTCGGCGAGGAGGTGACGCGGCACCTGGAGCGGTTGATCCTGCTGCAGGTGATCGACAACCGCTGGCGCGAGCACCTCTACGACATGGACTACCTGCGCGAAGGCATCCACCTGCGCGGCTTCGCCCAGATCGACCCACTCGTCGCCTACAAAAACGAAGGCTTCGCCATGTTCGAGGAGCTGATGCACTCGATCTGGGAGGAGTTCTCCAAGCTCGTCTTCTACGCCGAGGTCGAAATCGACCCGAGCCAGATGCAGGGCGCCTTCGCCGGCAACGGCGGCGGGCCGGCCAGCCTCGACTACTCCGGCGGCACCCTGGAAGGGCAGCCGTCGGCGCTGCAGCAGGTCGCCGCCGCGGGCGGCGCTGCCTCCTTCGAAATGTCCTCCGGCGCGCCCAACGGCGACGGCGGTGACGGCGGCGCCCCGGCGGCGCAGCAGGTGGTCGAGACCGTGGTCAAGGACGAGCGCGAGAAAGACATCGGCAGGAATGATCCATGCTGGTGTGGGTCGGGCAAAAAGTTCAAGAAGTGCCACGGCGCGTGAGGACGCCGTAAGCCGGCGCATCTCGGGGTCCTCGGTCGGTCGGTTCGGGTCACGCACTTAATGTGCGCTCCCCTCACCGCCCTTCCCTGCGTCCCCCGACCTACTTGGCTTACGACGTCCTCACATGGTTGATCCAGTCAGAGAATTCATAAGGGCTTTCAACGAGCGCGACCTCGACGCGTTCGTCGCGGTTCTCGACCCGGATGTCGAACTCCACTCGATGAAAGGCCTGCGCAAGGGGCGCGAGGCCGCTCGTCTCTGGGCGACGCGGGCGCCGGGGGGCGTGCAGCAGACGATCGAGCTGGAGGAGCTCTACGAGGACGGGACCGAGTCAGGCGGCGGCTCGGCGGTGGCGCTGATCCGGCGGGCCTGGCATTGGGACGAGGATGGATCGGCCGCGGGCGAGGACGAGCTGGCCTGGCTGTTCGAGCTGCACGACCACCGCATACGCAGCTGGCGCCCGTTCGAGGACCGGGCCGAGGCGCTGCGCGCCGGCGGCTTCGAGCACGCCGCCGGATAGGGCGTACCATCCCGCGGGTGGAGTCGGTAGCTGCAACGAACAAGGAGGCGGCCGAGGCTTGGAGCGGCCCGCTCTTCGATCGCTTCGTCAGGTACCGCGAGCTGGTCGCCGGCGGCCTCGGCGCCCATGGGGACGCGGCGATGGAGACTCACCCGCCGCGCCCCCGCGAGCGCGTGCTGGACATCGGCTGCGGCTTCGGCGACACCACCCAGCGGCTGGCCGGGCTGGTAGGCCCGCAGGGCGAGGCGCTCGGCCTCGACGTCTCCCAGCCCTTCATCGACCTGGCGCGCCAGGAGGCGGAGGGTGTCGAGAACGTCCGCTTCGAGTGCGCCGACGTCCAGGTCGCCGAGATGGAGAACGGCTTCGACTACGCCTTCTCCCGCATGGGCATCATGTTCTTCGCCAGTCCGGTGGCGGCGTTCCGCAACGTCCGCGCGGCGCTCTCGCCTGGCGGGCGGCTCTGCGCCGTCGTCTGGCGGCGCAAGCTCGACAACGACTGGGTTCGGCGGGCCGAGGAAGTGGTCGAGGGCTACCTCGATCACCCCGAGGAGAGCGATGAGCCGACCTGCGGGCCGGGGCCGTTCTCGATGGCGAACGCGGACACGGTCAGCGAGCAGCTTCAGATCGCCGGCTTCGAGCAGATCTCCTTGCAGCGCTGCGACCTGCCGCTGAAAATCGGCAACGACCTCGACCACGCGGTCGAGTTCAACATGGCGCTGGGACCGGCCGGCGAGGTGTTGCGGTTGTGGGAAGACCGGATCGACGAGATCAGGCCGAAGATCGCCGCCGAGCTACGCGAGGCGCTGGCCGGGTTCGACGGCCCCAACGGCGTGTACGCGCCGGCCTCGACCTGGATCATCGGCGCCACCGCTCCCTGACGCGCTCGGTCGATCGACCACACCGGGGTGGGGACGATCGACCATCGGGTCTACAGGCAATACGCTGTCGGCATGGCCGAGGCCGCCTCAACCGAATCGGTGCCGGCGCGGCTCGCCGCGATCCGCGAGCAGCTGTCCCTGCTCTCGGACTACCTTTGACCCGGCGACGCTGCGCAGCGAAGCCGAGCGGCTCGAGGCCGCGATGGGGGCGCCCGGCTTCTGGGATGACCAGGAGGCCGCCGCGCGCACCTCGGCCGCGCACGCCCGCGCCCAGCGCCGGCTGAAGACCTTCGAGGGCCTCGAGTCCGACGTAGAAGACCTCGGCGACCTGGCCGAGATGGCCGCCGACGACGAGGAGATGGCGGCGGAGCTTGGGGCCCAGCTCGCCTCGGTCGAGCGAAGGCTGGCCGGGCTGGAAGAGGCACGCCTGTTCAGCGGGCAATACGACGCCGGCGACGCCGTCGTCAGCGTCCACGCTGGCGCCGGTGGCACCGACTCCCAGGACTGGGCCGAGATGTTGCTACGGATGTACCTGCGCTGGGCTGAGCGCCGTGACTTCGAGGTCGAGATGAAGGAGGCCTCGCCCGGGGAGGAGGCGGGCCTCAAGTCGGCGACCTTCGTCGCCCGCGGTGAGAACGCCTACGGCCTCTTCGCCGCCGAGCGCGGCGTTCACCGCCTGGTGCGCATATCCCCCTTCGACTCCTCCGCCCGCCGCCACACCAGCTTCGCCCAGGTCGACGTCGGCCCACTGGTCGATGAGGGGGTCGAGGTCGAGATCGACGACACCGATCTGCGGGTCGACACCTACCGCGCCTCCGGCGCCGGCGGCCAGCACGTCAACAAGACCGACTCGGCGGTGCGGATCACCCACGTGCCGACCGGGGTCGTCGTCCAGTGCCAGAACGAGCGCTCGCAGACGCAGAACAAGGCGGTGGCGATGCAGCTGCTGCGCTCGAAGCTGATCGAGCTGGAGGAGCGCAAACGGGCCGAGGCGCTGGCGGCGGAGCGGGGCGAGGTGAAGGAAGTCGCCTGGGGATCGCAGATCCGCAGCTACTTCCTCCATCCCGACCAACGGGTCAAGGACCACCGCACCGGGCAGGAGGCGGGCGATGCCCAGCGGGTGCTCGACGGCGACATCGACGACTTCGTCCGCGACTACCTCAACAAGACCGCCGCTTCGGCGGCGAGCTAACGGGCGGACGCCGTCCCGGCAGCGAGCTAGCGGACGCGGACGGCGACCGAGTCCGAGTAGTAGTGCCGGCAGCTCGTCGGGGCTGACGGGATCTCGATCCGCACCCGGAGCTTGTGCGCGCCTTTGATTCTCCGCAGTTCCCTTTCACCGAGGTGTTCGCGCAGGTGGATGACGCCGCGGGCGCCGAGATGCCGCCTGGCGCTGTCGATGCGCAGGCCGCGGGCGTCGTAGGCGATCGTCGCGTTAGTCGGGTCGAAGGTGGCGTAGTGGACCGTCAGCAGGACGGTCTTTCGCTGTGGGTTGGCGACCGCCCTCGAGTCGAAATGGCGCACCAGGCAGTCTTCGGGGACGGCGCCACCCCGCCCCAGTTCGCTGCGCCGGCGCCGTTCGCGTTCGCAGTCTTCTTGCAGCTCTTCGGGGCCGATTTCGCCTTCTTCGAATTCTTCGGTGCCTTCGTCGCATTCTTCGTCGGGGGAGAGTTCTTCCCCGTCCTGTTCGGCTTCGTCTTCTTCGTCGGCTTCGGCTTCGAAGCCGATCACCTCTTCTTCGAGTTCGACCAGCGCGGGGGCGGGGGGCGAGGCAGGTGGCGTGTCTGAGTCGGCCCGCGCCGCGGAGACGCCGAGAACCAGGGTCAGGAGCAGGAGTGGGATCAGCAGCTTGCCGAGCACGGCCGCTGCATCGACCTGTACCCATGCCGCCTTTAGCGGAACTCACCCAGCTGGACGGAGGTTGCCCGGCGGCGCCGGGAGCCGCGGGCGGCCTACTTTGCGCTTCTCACACCCTCCATCTCGAGCAGCGCTTCCTTCATCGGCAGCCCTCCTCCGTAGCCGCCGAGGGCGCCACCGCTGCGCAGCACGCGGTGGCAGGGGACGACGATCGGGATCGGGTTGGAGCCGCAGGCGGTGCCGGCAGCACGCACCGCGCGCTCGTTCCCGGCGCTGGTGGCGATCTGCGTGTAGCTACGGGTCTGGCCGTAGGGGATGCGGGCGATTGCCCGCAGCGCCCGCCGGCGGAAGTCCTTGCTGAGCTGCCAATCGAGCGGCAGCTCGAACTCGGTCAGCTTTCCCGCGAAGTAGAGGTCGAGCTGACGGCGGGCGTTGTCGAGGCGCGCCGGAGCCTCCAAGACGCGCGGCGAGACATGGGTCGCCAGCTCTTCGAGCGTCTCCTCGGGGTCGTAGTTCGGCAAGTTGATCCGGATGAGGCCGCGCCGGGTCGTCGCCAGCAGCAGTGGCCCGAAGGGCGAGTCCGTCGTCGCGTAGGCGACGTCGAGCAGGCCCTCGGCTTCGGCTCGTTCGGCGAAATGCTTCAGCTCGGCGTTCATGCCAGCTCCTTCCGCAGTCGCTTCATTCCCTCGTGCAGGCTGCGCCGTGCCGCCTCAGGCGAACAGCCGAGCGCTTCGCCGATCTGGGCGTGGGGGAGGTCGCAGGCGTAGCGCAGGGCGACCGCGGCACGCTGTTTCGGCGGCAGCGCCCCGACCAGGGCCCAGATGCCCTCGTCCAGCTCCGGCTCGGCGGTCGCCCCCTCCAGCTCGGCAACCTCTGCCACCGGCAGCGGCCGGCGGCCGTTGGCGCGGTGGTGGTCGATCGCCTTGCGATGGGCAATCGTCAGCAGCCAGCCGCGCAGGTTGCGCGCGTCGCGCAGCTTCGGATAGGCGCGCAGCGCCGCCAAGAAGGTCTCCTGGAAGCAGTCCTCGGCGTCGGCCCGGCCGACGGCGCCACGCAGCACTGCCATCACGTCGGCCGCGTGCTTGTCGAGCAGCGTCTGGAAGGGCGGCAATGCTGTCACCTATGGGATTTAAACGCTCCCGGCCGAGGAAGCGTGAGTCCGTCACTCCGACGCTTACTTGAAAGCTACATGCAATAATTTCAAGTAGAGGAATATGGCAACACTAGCCGTCGAGAATGCTCTCAACGCTCCTGCCGCTGAAGTAGGGCCCCAGCTCGCCTCCCTGCCCGAGGACCAGTGGTTCGACCGAAAGTCGTGCCGAATCGCTCCCCGAGATCTCGCCAAGGCTTTGATCGGTTTTGCCAATGCCGACGGTGGGACCCTCGTCGTCGGCTTGAGCGACGGCGAAGTCGAGGGAACCGATGGCAAGGTGGAAAGACGCAATGCACAGCTTCAGGCGAACGTCGATTTCTGCATCCCGCCGGTTCGTGCCAAGCATCGCTTGGTCGCCTGCATCGATGCCAAAGGCGGCCCGAATAAGTTGATCGTCTTCCAGGTCGAGCCGAGCGAGCCGGTGCATGCCAACCAGAAGGATGAAGTGTTCCTGCGGGTAGGCGACGAGAACCGCAAGCTCGGCTTCGCGCAGCGACAAGAGCTGCTCTTCGACAAGGGCCAGGCGAGTTACGAGGCGAGGCCATCGGGCGCCTCGCTGGAGGTCGTCGATCGGGCCCTTCTAGACGACTACGCTCGCTGGGCGGGCGCCTCGGACCCCGTGGGGTTGCTGCATGCCCGGGGTCTCGCAAACGACGGGGAGTTGACGATCGCTGGGTGCTTGCTCTTTGCCGAATCCCCTCAAGCATTCTTGCCCGAGGCATTCATCAGGGTGCTCCGGTATCGGGGTCGCGAGAGGGGCGCCGGTGCGCGACAGCAGCTTGTTGACGATCTCAGGCTCGAGGGCCCGATCCCGGATCAGCTGCGAGCGGCCCGGGAGCAGGTCGAACGACTCCAGCCCACCCGTCGGGCGCTCGGAGCGGGCGGCAGCTTCGAAGACTTTCCACTGGTGCCTGACGATGCTTGGCTCGAGGGAATCGTCAACGCCGCCGTCCATCGCTCCTACAGCATGGCCGGGGATCACATCAGGGTGGAGATCTTCGATGATCGCATCGAGATCTCAAGCCCAGGTCGCTTCCCTGGTTTGGTGGATCTCGACGATCCTCTTCAGACCATGCGCTTCGCGCGAAACCCGCGCATCGCTCGCGTGTGTGCCGATCTCAACCTTGGCCAGGAGTTGGGCGAGGGCATACGAAGGATGTTTGAGGAGATGCGACAGGCCGGGCTGACGGACCCCGTCTACCGACAGACCTCAGGCAGCGTTGAGCTCCAGCTCTTGGCAGAGCCAGTCGACCGAAAGCTCGAGGCCCGCCTTCCCGGGCATTCACGGGCGATTGCAAGGGCGCTGAGATCGGTTGGGCGGATGAGCACGGGTGAAGTAGCTGAGGCTTTGGGCATTTCCAGGCCTGTTGTGCAAAAAGAGCTGAGTGCGCTCAGGGAGGCTGGAATCGTCGAGTGGGTAGGAAAGTCACCAAAGGACCCACGTGCCTACTGGCAGCTGAGGACCAGGTAGCCCTACTTGCAATCTACTCGCAATCTACTTGCAACTACTTGCAATATGGCTTGGAAAAGACCTGCAAATAAGGGTATTTACTTGAATTGAAAGCTATCGTCGAACAAGCACTGGCCGAGGACCTTGGCGCTGGGGACGTGACCTCGCAGGCGACTGTGCCGGAGGGGGCGCGGGGGCGGGCGCGGGTGGTGCAGAAGGCGCCGGGGGTGGTCTTCGGCCTGGATGCCGTCGCCGAGGCGATGCGGCAGTGCGGGGTGGGGGAGGTCGACAAGCTGGTGGTCGAGGGGCAGTGGCGTGGGGAGGTGCCGGCCGAGGTGCTGCTCGCGACCGGGCCGGCGCGAGGGTTGCTGGCCGCTGAGCGGACGGCGCTCAACCTGCTCGGTCACCTCTCCGGCGTGGCGACGCTGACCGCCCGCTTCGTCGAGGCGGTCTCCGGCACGGGTGCTCGAATCCTCGACACGCGCAAGACGACGCCGGGGCTGCGCGCGTTGGAGAAGGCCGCGGTCGCCGCGGGCGGCGGCCAGAACCACCGCATGGGGCTCTACGACGCGATCCTGATCAAGGAGAACCACATCGCCGTGGCGGGAAGCGTCGCCAAGGCGATCCACGGCGCCCGCTCCGCCCAGCCGCAGATGCCGGTCGAGATCGAGTGCCGCGACGTCGAAGAGGCGGCCTACGCGCTCGGCGCCGGCGCGGACAGGCTTCTGCTCGACAACATGTCGCCGCGCGAACTGCGCGAGGCTGTCGCCCTGCGCGACGCAGAGCGCGGCCCGGCTGGCCCGCCGCTGGAGGCCTCCGGCGGCGTCACCCTCGACAACGTCCGCGAGATCGCCGAGACCGGCGTCGACTTCATCTCCGTCGGCGCCCTCACCCACTCGGCACCGGCCTTGGACTTCAGCCTGCTGCTGGAGCCCGTTACCTGAGCAGTTTCGAGAGGCGGCGGTCTTTGAGGACGCGGCCGCCGGTCTGCTCCTGCGGGCAGTAGGTCGTCTGGTGCTCGGCGAAGAAGACCGCCTCGAGGGTGGTGCCGCAGCGAGGGCAGGGCTCTCCCTCGCGTTTGTGGACCCTCAACGGCATCGGCAGCTTGTCGGGCAGCTCGGGCCCGACCGTGCGCTCGTAGTGGTCGATCGCGTCACCGAGCACGTGGAGGGCGGCGTGAAGCCGCCCGACCTCCTCGGCAGTCAGCTCGGAGCCCTGCTTGAAGGGGGACAGCTTGGCCTCCCAGAGGATCTCGTCGACCCAGGAGCGGCCGATGCCGGCGATGTCGCGCTGGTGGCGGAGCAGTGGGTGCAAGTGGCGGGGCTGGTCGATCGCCGCGGCGAAGGCGTCGAGCGGGGGCGGGGGCCAGGCTTCGGGCCCCAGCGTCGCCACCGCCTCGTCCGCGGCGACCGCATCGCTCGCCAACAGCTTCGCCCAGGCGCGTTGCTTGGTGCCGTACTCGCGCAGGCGCAGCTCGGGGCCGTCCGCAAGCCGGATGAGCACGCGCGAGGCCCGGTCTTTGAGCGAGGCTCGCTTGTCGGAGAGGCGCAGGCGGCCGGCCGACATCAGGTGGACCAGCAGGGCGAGGTCGCCGAACTCGACCACCGGCATCTTGCCGATCCGGCGGACCGCGGTGACCTGCCTACCGGCGAGCGCTTCGAGCGGCGGGTCGAAGGTCTTCATCACGTTCATTCCCGGCGCCAGCACCGACTCGACCTCGGCGCCGCTCGCGGCGGCGTCCAGGCGCCGCACCGTGAACTCGACCTCGGGAAGCTCGGGCATGCGGAGAGAGTAGACTTCGGCCTTAGTTCATTCGACCGGTCTCAGGCGTAGCCGTGCCGGCGAACATACGACCAGCGAGACCCTTCCGGGTCTTTTGAGGCAACCATGAGAGAGCTGCCGACGATCAACGAGCCGGTGCCGATGCTCGACCTCTCCCCCGAGGAGATCGATGAGATGTCGAGCGAGGTGAGGGCGCTGGCGGCCGAGCGCGACGCGGTTATCCTCGCCCACAACTACCAAGTGCCGGAGATCCAGCAGGTCGCCGACTACACCGGCGACTCGCTCGGGCTCTCCCGCCGGGCGGCGGAGTCGGAGGCCTCGGTCATCGCCTTCTGCGGCGTCCACTTCATGGCCGAGACCGCCTCGGTGCTCTCGCCCTCCAAGACGGTGTTGATCCCCGACCTGGAGGCCGGCTGTTCGCTTGCCGACGCCATCACCGCGAGCGAGCTGCGCAACTGGAAGGCGCGCCACGCCCCCGACGCGGTCGTCGTCATGTACGTCAACACCTCGGCCGAGGTCAAGGCCGAGACCGACTACTGCTGCACCTCCTCCAACGCGGTCAAGGTGGTCGAGCACATCCTCCGCGAGCACGGACCGGACACGGAGATCCTCTTCGGCCCCGACATGTGGCTTGGCGCCTACGTCGAGCGCGAGACCGGGCACTCGATGCACGTCTGGCCGGGCGAGTGCCACGTCCATGCCGGTATCCGTCCTGACGACATCCGCGCGCAACGGGCAGCTCACCCCGAGGCCGAGTTCCTCGTCCACCCCGAGTGCGGTTGCGTCACCCAGGTGATGGAGTTCGTCGCCGCCGGCGAAGTCGAGGAGGAGGGCGTGCACATGCTCTCCACCGGCCAGATGCTCGACTACGTGCAGCGCAAGCCCGACGGCGAGTTCATCGTCGCAACCGAGAACGGAATGCTGCACCCGCTTCAGCAGGCGGCGCCGAAAGCGAGCCTGATTGAGGCCAACCGGATGGCCTACTGCAAGTACATGAAGATGATCACGCTGCCGAAGCTGCTCGACTCACTGCGCGAGATGCGGTTCGAGGTCTCGGTCCCGGCCGAGATCGCGGCGCGTGCCCGGGTGCCGATCGAGCGCATGGTCGCGATCGGCTAGCGCTAGATACAGTCTGGCCCATGCCAGAGGCGGCCACCGGAAGCAGCGTAAATCGGGAGCAGCTGCGGGAGCTGGCCCAGCAGTTTCGGGTCGATTCCGTGCGTGCCGTGGCGGCGGCGGGCTCCGGTCACCCGACCTCCTCGATGTCGGCGGCCGACCTGATGGCGGTGCTGCTCACGGGCCATCTGCGCTACGACTTCGACGCCCCCGACAATCCCGCCGCCGACCACCTCGTCTTTTCCAAGGGCCACGCCTCGCCGCTGCTCTACGCCCTATACAAGGCGGCCGGCGCGATCGACGATGAGGAGCTGCTCAGCTTCCGCAAGTTCGGCTCGCGCCTGCAGGGCCACCCGACGCCGGAGATCCCCTGGGTCGACGTCGCCACCGGCTCGCTCGGCCAGGGCCTGCCGATCTCGGTCGGGATCGCTCTCGCCGCCCGGCGGCTCGAGCACTCCGATCTGCGTGTCTGGGTGCTCTGCGGCGACTCCGAGCTGGCCGAGGGATCGATCTGGGAGGCCTTTGAGCACGCCGGCTACGCCGGGCTCGACAACCTGATCGCGATCGTCGACGTCAACCGGCTCGGCCAGCGGGGGCCGACGATGCACGAGTGGGACACCTCCTCGCTGGCGGCGCGGGCGGCGGCCTGCGGCTGGGACGTGCAGGAGATCGACGGCCACGACCCCGACGCGATCGATGCCGCCTACGCGCAAGCCGTCGAGGCCGACCGGCCGGCGGCGATCTTCGCCCGCACCAAGAAGGGCTCCGGCGTCGCCGCGGTCGAGGACAAGGACGGCCAGCACGGCAAGCCACTGGCAGACCCCGATGCTGCCGTCGAGGAGCTGGGTGGCGTGCGCGACCTGCGGGTCGAGGTGCAGCCGCCTCCGCAAGCGCAGCCGTACGAGATCGAGACGGCGAACGTCGAGCGGCCCGCCTACGAGCCGGACGAGAAGGTCGCCACCCGCGGCGCCTACGGCGACGCCCTCGCCTGGATCGGCTCGGTCGATGAGAAGGTCGTCGCGCTCGACGGCGAGGTCGGCAACTCGACCTACGCCGAGCGCTTTGCCGCCGTGCACCCCGAGCGCTTCTTCGAGATGTACATCGCCGAGCAGCTGATGGTCGCCGCCGCGATCGGCATGCAGACCCGCGGCTGGAAGCCGTTCGCCTCCTCCTTCGGTGCCTTCCTCAGCCGCGCCTACGACTTCGTCCGCATGGCGCCGATCTCCGACGCCGACCTGAAGCTCTGCGGCTCCCACGTCGGCGTCTCGATCGGTCCCGACGGGCCCTCGCAGATGGCACTGGAAGACATCGCCTCGCTGCGCGCCGTCCACGGCAGCGTCGTCCTTTACCCCTGCGACCCCAACCAGACCGTGGCCTTGGTCGAGGCGATGCGGCAGCACCGCGGGATCAGCTACCTGCGCACGACGCGGAGCGCGACCCCGACCCTGTACGGGGCGGGGGAGAGCTTCGAGATCGGCGGCAGCCGCACCCTGCGCAGCGGCGACGATGATGCGGTGACGCTGATCGGCGCCGGCATCACCCTGCACGAATGTCTCGCCGCGGCGGATGAGCTGGCCGGGCGGGGGATAACGGCACGCGTTATCGACCTCTACTCGGTCAAGCCTGTCGACGCCGAGACGCTGCTCGCGGCGGCGAGCGAGACGCGGGCGATCCTCACCGTCGAGGACCACTGGCCCGAGGGCGGCATCGGCGAGACCGTCGCCGGGGTCCTCGCCGAAGCCGGCGTTAGCACCCCTCTGCGGCGCCTGGCCGTCTCCGGCAAGCCGGGCAGCGGCCCCCCGGAGGCGCTTCTCGCCGCCGCCGGCATCGACGCCGAGCACATCGCCGCCGCCGCCGAGCGGGCGCTCGCGCCGGCCAGGGCCGATAGTTAGCGTTTCCTAACATTTCGCTAATCTCTTGCTCGCTCCAATCTGGGCGGGGAGTTGCGCGCCCGAGCGTGCGCAGGAGTCAACCTCTGTTCGCAGAAAGGACGGCGGCATGGCACGAGCGAGAAAGCGCAAGCATCAGGCAGAGGCGGCGGAGCGAGCGCGGCGGCCCGGCGGCGCGCCGATCATCGAGCTGCGCGAGGTGACCAAGGTCTACCCGGGCGGCCACATGGCGCTCGACCGGGTCTCGCTGGCGATAGACCGCGGCGAATTCGTCTTCCTTGTCGGCCCCACCGGCTGCGGCAAGTCGACCCTGATCAAGCTGCTGATCCGCGAGCTCGAGGCGACGGAGGGCAGCGTGAAGATCGCCGGCCGCGATATCGGTGCGATGGCGGAGAAGAAGATCCCGCAGCTGCGGCGCAACATCGGCACCGTCTTCCAGGACTTCAAGCTGCTGCCCGACCGCACCGTCTACGACAACGTCGCCTACGCGCTGCAGGTGATCGGCGCCAGCCGGGCCGAGATCCGCACCCAGGTGCCGGAGACGCTGCGCCTGGTCGGCCTCTCGACCAAGCTGCACAGCTACCCCGACGAGCTCTCCGGCGGCGAGCAGCAGCGCGTCTCGATCGCCCGGGCCTTCGTCAATCACCCGCCGCTGCTGCTCGCCGACGAGCCCAGCGGCAACCTCGACCCGGTCACCTCGATCGGCGTGATGCAGTTGCTTTACCGGATCAACAAGACCGGCACGACCGTCGTCGTCGTCACCCACGACCGCGAGATGGTCGACAACATGCGCCGCCGCGTGATCGAGCTCTACGAGGGCCGCGTCGTCCGCGACGAGGTCTCAGGCGGCTACACCGAGGAGTCGACGAGTGAGTTCGGCATGCGGATGCGGGCCGAGATGGGCGTCGCCCCCGAGGGCCAGACCAACGGCCACGACGCGTTGATCTGATCGATGTCGCGCCTTTTCTTCTTCATCCGCGAGGCTTTCCGAGCGCTGCGCCGCAACGGCGCCCCGAGCCTGGCGGCGATCGTCACCACGATCGTCACCGTCGTCCTGCTCGGCGTCCTCATCCCGATCTTCCAGACCACCCAGGCGAAGAGCAACGAAGTGCGCGACAGCCTGGAAACGCGGGTGGCGATCTACGACGATGCGACCAAGGCCGAAATCGCGCAGCTCGAACGCAAGCTGCTAGCGATTCCCCATGTCGAGTCCGTAAAGCTGATCACCAAGGCGGAGGCGCTGGACGAACTGAGCGAAGACCTCGGCAAGGAGAAGAGCGGCGAACTGCTGAGCCAGCTTCACTCCAACCCGCTGCCGGCCAACTTCCAGATCAAGGCCGACGATGCGAGCAACCTCGACTCGATCCAGACGGCGATAGAGCCGCCCGGGCCGAACGGCAAGCCGCAACCGATCTCGCCGATCATCCAGGACCAGTTCACCCGCCAGGAAGACTCGCAGAAGATCGAGCAGGTGACGAGCGCCCTGAAGATCGTCCTCACGGTGATCACGGCGCTCCTGATCGTCGCCTCGCTGATGCTGGTCGGCAACACGATCCGGCTCTCGATCTACACCCGCCGGCGCGAGGTCGAGGTGATGCGCTTGGTCGGCGCGACCCGCTGGTTCATCCGCTGGCCGTTCATGATCGAGGGCGTGGTCGTCGGCTTCGCCGGCGGGCTGGTAGCCATACTGATCCTGTGGCTGGGCAAGCTGACGATCGTCGACCCGCTGAGCGACAGCATCGGCTTCCTCGCCGCCCAGAACAGCACCACGCTCTCCTTCCCGGCGCTGGTGGCGATCCTCTTCGCCGCCGCGGTGCTGGTCTCGGCGGTCGGCTCCGGCGTCACCCTGCGCCGCTTCCTGAAGGTCTGAGGCCGGCGTGAAGCTCGGCCGTGCGCTGGGGCTGGCGGCCCTACTGCTTGCTGTGCTGGCGGCCGGCCTCTGGCTCGGCGGCCACCCGGCGCGGATGCCGCCCTTCCTGCGTGACGCTTTCGTCGACGAATCGGCCGGGCTGACGGCGGAAGCGAGCGAGCTGATCGAAGACGACTACTACCGTCCGGTCGATCAGAACGAGCTGATCGACTCATCGCTGCGCGGCATGGTGCGGGGCCTGCGGCGCGAAAACCACGACCGCTTCTCCGAATACTTCTCGCCGCAGGCTCTGGCCCGCTTCAACGAGGCCATAGCGGGCCGCTTTTCGGGCGTCGGCCTGAGCGTGACGCAGGTCGAGGGCGGGCTCGAGGTGCAGTCGGTCTTCAAGGGATCGCCGGCCGCGCAAGCGGGGATCGAGGTCGGCGACACGATCGTCTCGGTCGACGGGCGCTCGATCGCCGGGCTCAGCGCCGAAGCGGCAGCGTCGCGGATCAAGGGACCGGAAGGGACCGAGGTGACGGTCGGCGTGCGGGACGGCGGCAAGGGCAAGCCGCGCGAGGTGAAGCTGACCCGCGAGCAGGTCGCGCTGCCGATCGTCAGCAGCCGCCTCAAAACCGAGCACGGCCGCAAGCTCGGCTACCTACAGATGGCCGCCTTCACCGAAGGCGTGCACGCCGCGGTCGCGGCGCAGCTCCGCCGGCTGCAGAAGCGGGGCGCACAGGGGTTGGTGCTCGACCTGCGCGGCAACGGCGGTGGCCTGCTGGAAGAGGCGGTGCTGAGCGCGAGCGTGTTCCTGCCGGAGGGTGAAACCGTGGTGACGACCAAATCGCGCAGCCAGGGCGGCAGCGTCTATGAGACCCAGGGCGGCAACCTGCCGGCGCTGCCGCTGGTCGTCCTGATCGATCGCAACACCGCCTCCGCCGCCGAGATCCTCGCTGCGGCGCTGGCCGACGACGCTAATGCGAAGACGGTCGGCACGCGCTCCTACGGCAAGGGCGTCTTCCAGCAGGAGGTCGGCCTCTCCAACGGCGGTGCCCTGAAGTTGACGGTGGGGGAGTACTTCACGCCGAAGGGCGTCAATTTGGCGGGCAAGGGCATCCACCCCGACGTGCGGGCGCCGGACCTGCCGGGAACGGCGCGCGACGAGGGCCTCGAACGCGCCCTCGAGCTGCTCTCGGGGCAGTGAGCCGGCCCGACTGGCGTTATTACCGGGCGCGGCAGCGGGCGCGGGGGAGGGGGCGCCGAGCAGAGCCGAAGACCGCCCGCGAGGCCGTCGAGGCGCTGCTGCGGGAGGAGCTGGGGGGTCGCGGCTTCCCGCCCTCGGTCGAGGTCGAAGCCGGCCGCGCCGCCGACGCGGTCGAGTCGCGCGAGGCGCCGCGCCGCGACCTCGTCGACCTCGCCACCTTCACCGTCGACCCGGCGACGGCGCACGACTTCGACGACGCGGTCTCTGCCCGGCGCGAGGGCGACGCGATCCGCCTCTGGATCCACATCGCCGACGTTGCCGCCCACGTGCCGCCCGGATCGCGACTCGACCTCGAGGCGCGGCGACGCGGCAACAGCACCTACGCGCCCGGCGCGGTCGAGCCGATGCTGCCGCGGGCGCTGAGCGAGGAGGCCTGCAGCCTGGCGCCCGGGGTCGAGCGCCTGGCGGTGACGGCGGAGATCGAGCTGGGAGCAAACGGCGAGGCCCGCCGGGCCGCCTTCTACCGCAGCCGTGTCCGCTCGGACGCGCGGCTCGACTATGACCGGCTCGACGTCGTCTTCTCCGGGCGGGCGGAAGCGCCGCCCGCCGTCGCCGAGCCGCTGGCGATCGCCCGCGAGGCCGCCGCCGCTTTGGCCGAGCGCCGGGGCGCGAGGAGCCTCGAGGTCGAGTCCTCCGAGCCGGAGTTCCGCTTCGACCGCGAGGGCGCGGCGGTCACCGCCCGCGCCGTCGCCCAGACCGAGTCGCACCGGCTGATTGAGCAGCTGATGATCCTCGCCAACGAGCAGGTCGCCCAGCTGTTGGAGCGCAAGCGCGTGCCGGCGGTCTACCGGGTCCACGCCCAGCCCGACCCGGCGGGGGTCGAACGCTTGGTCGAGCAGCTGGGCGACCTCGAGATCCCGACGCCGCCGCTGCGCGGTGCCCTGGCGCCGCGGCAGGCGGCGTCGGTGGCAGCCGAGGCGAGCCGGCTGGTCGCCGCGGAGGCCGCACGGCGCGGACACGGGCGCGACGCGTATACCTCGCTCGTGCTCCGTTCTCTCAAACAGGCCCGCTACAGCGAGCGCAACAGCGGCCACGCCGGCCTCGGCAGCGCCGCCTACTGCCACTTCACCTCGCCGATCCGGCGCTACCCGGACCTGATCGCCCACCGGGCGCTGCTGGCAGCGCTCGGCGAGGGCGAGGCGTCGCCGAGCGCAGCCGAAGCGCGCGAGGTGGCCTGGCACTGCTCCGAGCGCGAGCGCGAGTCGATGCGGGTCGAGCGCCGCGCCGACGACGTTTGCGCCGCCTTCCTGCTCGAGCGCGAGCTGAGTGAGCGCGGCGCGGAGATCGCCTTCGAGGGTGAGGTCTCCGGCCTGGTCCGCTCCGGCGCATTCGTCTCCTTCGGCGGCGAGCTGGGCGACGTCTACGAGGGCTTCCTGCCGGCACGGCTGCTTGGCGGGGGCGAGCGTTGCGAGCTGAACGCGACCGAGACGGCGCTGGTCGGCGGCGAGTCGGGGATGCGGCTGCGCCTCGGCGACCCCGCGTCGGTGCGGGTGAGCGGCGTCGAAGCCGCTCGCGGCAGGGTCGACCTGGAGCCGGCCGATGGCTAAGAAGGGCAAGAAGAAACGCGAGCCCGCTTCGGGCGACGTCGCCACGAACCGCCGCGCGCGGCACAAATTCGAGCTGGTCGAGAAGTTCGAGGCCGGTGTCGTCCTGCGCGGCTCCGAGGTCAAGTCGCTGCGCAACGGCAAGGCCCAGATGGCCGACGCCTACGCGATCGTCGACGAGGGCGAGGTTTGGCTGCGTAACCTCCATATCCCTCCTTACGAGCCGGCCAGCCGCGAGAACCACGAGCCGGAGCGGCCTCGCAAGCTGCTCCTGCACCGGGCCGAGATCGAGCGCCTGGTGGGGAAGACGGCGGAGCGCGGGCTGACCCTGATCCCGACGCGGATCTACTTCAAAGGCGGGCGGGCCAAGGTCGAGTTGGCGCTGGCCCGGGGCAAGGAGGGGCGCGACCGGCGGCGCGAGATCGCGGATCGCGACGTTCGGCGCGAAGTCGAGCGCGAATTCAAGGGCAGAATGAGGTAGCTTCGCGTCTATGCCGATCGCGTCAGTGGTCAGCGACAACATCGAGTACTTCGTCGGCGGTCTCGTCGTCGCGATCCTGCTGCTCCTGCTGGTCGTCAGCATCGTCCAGCGCCGCAGCAAGGAGAAGAAGGCGAAGGGGCCGGTCGGCGGCGGCAAGCTGCCACCGCCGCCGACGACTGTGCAGAAGCCGCCGCAAGCGCCCGCAGCCCAGACGCAAGCTCCCGCAGCCCCGTCGCAGGCGCCCGCCGCGGCCCAGCCGCAAGCTGGCCAGCCCGGCAAAGCGCCGCCGCCCCCGGGACCGCCGCCGGGCGCGTTACCGACGAGCGGCAAGGAGAAGCGCAAGCTCGCCCGCGAGCAACAGCGCGCGGCCCGCGCCGAACACCGTAAGCGCAGCCGCGAAGAGGCGCAGCGGCGCCGCCGGGAGCGGGCGCAGAAGCGGGCCGAAAAGCGCGGCAAGGCGGGCGGTGGCAGCCGTTCAGAGCGCAAAGCACAAAAGCAGGCGGCCAAGGCCGAGCGCGAGCTGGCCGCGGCCCGTGCCGCGCAGGAGCGGGCGCTGCTCGAGCAGGGAGGCCCAACGCCGGGCGCGGTCGCGCCCCAGGCCCCTCTGCCACCCCAACCCACCCCGCCGGTTCAACCCGTTTCTCCCGCACAGCCGCAGGTGCCCGTGCCCTCACAGCCTTTCCCGGCAACGCCGCCGCCCCCGCCGACGCCGCCCGTCCCGCCGCCGGTGGCAGCTGTCCCACCGCCCCCCGCTGCGCCGCCTGCGCAGGCAGCGCCGCCGGGTGGCTTCGACCCCGCCACCGCCGAACAGCGCGTGCACGACAAGGTGGCCGAGATCCAGCGTGAGGAGGAGCGGATTCGCGCCGAGGCGGACCGCCGCCTGGAGGCGGCTGAGCGGATGCAGCGCGAAGCCGAGGAGCGGCGGGCGCAGGCCGAGTCCGGCCAGATCACCCAGAGCATGGAGGCGGTCGCCGTGCCGCCATCTCCGACTGCCGACCTGCAGACCGCCGAACAGCGCTTGCAGCAAGAGCGCGAAGCCCAGGAGCGATCGCTGGCCGCGGCGCAGGAGCGGTTGCGCCAGATCGAGGAGCGGACCAAAGCCGCCGAGCGTCGGGCGGCCGAGGCGCAGCGCCTGGCCAAGCTGAAAGACGAGGAGGACGAGCGCCAGCGCCGCCTACGCGAGATCGAGCAGAGCGTCGCCCAGGCCGAAGAGCGCGCACGCGAGGCCGAGCGGCGCGCCGAAGAAGCGGAGCGCGCCGTGCTCGGCGCGGTGCAGGGCGGAGGCCTCTCCTCGCCGCCGGCCCCGCAGCCGCCGACTCCCGACCCGGCTCCACCGCCGCCGGCCCCCGAGCCGCCGGCCCCGCAGCCGCAGCCGACTCCGCCCCCGCCGGCCCCCGAGCCGCCGGCCCCGCAGCCGCCCCCGCCCGCGCCGCAGCCGCCACCGCCGGCACCGGAGCCACAGCCAGGCCCACCGCCGGCGCCGCCGCAACCCTCGCCCGCACCGGGGCCGCCGTCACCTCCCGAGCCGAGCCCCCCCACCGCACAGGCGGGGGCGACGATCGAACTCAACAACGTCACCTTCGAGCAGCTGCGCGGCCACGGCCTCTCGGTCACCCAGGCGACCCGCCTGCTCGCCCACCGCGAGCGCGTCGGCCGCTTCCAGTCGGTCGAGGAGCTCGACGAGATCCCGGGCCTTCCGAGGGAGTTCGCCGAAGACCTGAAGCGCCGCTCCCAGGTCTGAGACCGGCGCCGCGTAAGGCGATCGGCTAGAGGCCGTAGGCCTCGAGCAGCTTCAGCCAGACCTCGCTGCGGGTCGGGTAAGCGGCCACTGCGTGGCGAAGGCGGGGTAGGGGGACTTCGCCCACGATCGCGACCGTCGCCGCTTGGAGGAAGTCGGCCGTCTCGAAGCCGGTGAAGGTCGCGCCGACGATCGTCTCCCTCGCCCGGTCGATGACCAATCGCGAGGTGCCGCCGGTGTCCTTGCCGTAGAAGCTGGCGCCGGCGGTGCCGTCGGTCGCCACGTCGACGGCCCGGGCGTCGATGCCGGTTTCTTCCGCCTGGGCAAGCGTCTTGCCGACCGCGGCGACCTGGGGGTCGGTGAAGGTGACTCGCGGCGAACCGAGCCCTTCGGCGACAGCCTCGACTTCCCGCCCCAGCAGGTTCTCGGCCGCGACCCAGGCCTGGTACTTGCCCATGTGGGTGAAGAGGGCGCGGCCGTTGACGTCGCCGACCGCGTAGAGCCACTCCCGCCCGCCGACACGCATATGGAGGTCGGTCTCGAGGAAGCCGTGCTCGCCTGGCTCCACCGCCGCTGAGTCGAGCCCGATTCCCTCGGTGCGCGGTTTGCGGCCGACGGCGACGAGCAGCTCCTCCGCTCTGATCCTCCCGCCGTCGCTCAAGGCCACGGCGACGCCGCCGTCGTACGACTCGACCCGCTCGGCGAGTACCGCGGTCCGCACGTCGACCCCGTAGCTGCCGCGCAGCGACTCCGCGACCTGCTCGCCGGCGAACGGCTCCTCCCGCGGCAACAGCCGCTGCTCGCCCTCGACCAGCGTCACCGTCGTGCCCAGGGTCGACCAGGCCTGTGCCAACTCGGAGCCGACCGGCCCGCCGCCGAGGACGAGCATGCTCGCCGGAACAGAGTTGGCCGTCGTTGCGTCGCGGTTGTTCCAGGCTTCGACCGAGTCGAGGCCGTCGATCGGCGGCATCGCCGCACCGCTGCCGGTTGCGAGGACGACGGCCTTGCGCGCGGTCAAGGCGACTTCGCCGCCAACCACGACGCGGCGCTCGCCGTCGAGCCGTCCCTCGCCTCGGAACAGCTCGATCCCGCGTTCTTCGAGCCAGGGCAGCTGGCTGGCGTCGTAGAGGTTGTGGATCACCTCGTTGCGACGTTCGAACACCGCCGCCGGGTCGAGCCGCTCGCCGGCCGGGACGCCGGGGACGCGCTTCGCCTCGGCCAGCAGCTCGCCCGGGCGCAGCAGCGCCTTCGAGGGCATGCAGGCGTAGTAGGAGCACTCACCGCCGACCAGGTGCTGCTCGACCAGCGCCACCGCGAGGCCGCCGTCTGCCAGCCGTCCCGCGCAGACCTCGCCGGGAGCGCCGGCGCCGAGCACGATCGCGTCGAATTGCAGCTCTTCCATCGGGGTTCGCCAGCCGACACCGTACAATCGACTGCACATAGCACGGGGGCGACAGGCTTCGACCTGGTCGATCCGTGCGAACGGTTGCAGGCCGAGGTGGCCGGAGGCCTCGTTAAACACCGGCACCAACCAATACGTGCGGACCATGAGTTCGCCCTCGCTGCTTAGTTAGATCTAAGTGAGTGAGAGTCGGCCCTCTCCCGCCCGCGGAGGGGGGCACCGGCTTCAAATTGCGGGCTCACCCGGGCGGATCGCCCCGTCCGCCAGGGGAAATCTCAGAGGGCTTTGTCTCCCGCAGTGCCCGCCGGCGCGGACCCCGGGAGACGAGAGCCAAGCGCCGGCTAAGCCTGTAGAGACCTTCGCGCTACGGCCAGGGACGCCGGTTCGATTCCGGCCGCCTCCATCGCAGCGGCCCGCCTCATACAGTTCGGGCGTGGACCGCTACGCGGCTTTCCTGCGAGGGATGAACCTCGGTGGGAGGCGGATCAAGAACGAGGAGCTGCGCTCGTGCTTCGAGGCGCTGGGGTGTGCCGAGGTCGCCACCTTCCGCGCCAGCGGCAACGTCGTCTTCGGGCTCGGCGGTGAGAAGCCGGGGGCGTTGACCGAGCGGCTCGAAGCCGGCCTCGGCGAGGCGCTCGGCTACGAGGTACCGGTCTTCCTGCGCGACGCGAAGCAGCTGCGCGGCATCGCCGCCGCCGAGCCCTTTGACGAAAAGGCGCTCGCGGCATCCAGGGGAAAGCTCCAGGTGGCACTGCTCCGCGAGACGCCGGCTGCCGCCGCCCGCAAGGAGGTCGAGGCGCTCTCGAGCGATGCCGACCGCCTGGCGATCGGCGGGCGCGAGCTCTACTGGCTCCCCGAGGGCGGCCTCTCCGAGTCAGATCTCGATCTCAAGGCGATCGCCAAGCTGCTTGGTCCGACCACGATCAGGACCAAGGGCACGATCGACCAGATCGCCGCCAGGCACTTCGCGTAGGTCGGCGCTTAGTTCCTACCGGTGCCGACTTTCGATCCGGGTGGTCGTCGCCAGATACAGCGCCAGCCCGCCCCAGCTTGCTGCGACAAGGGTCCAGGCGGGGGCGCCGAAAATGAAAATCGCAACAGCGGCAAGAGACGTTACGACGGCGCTCGACGAGAGAGTGCTCCAGCGGGATTGGGTGAATCGCTCCATCAGCTCCACGCCACGATGATAAATGCGAGTAGCGCGGGGAGGCATCCCCAGTTAAAGCCCTGTCCGATGCCTTCGTTGACGCGCTGGGCAAGGAGTTCGGGCGATCGCTGCTGGGCAAGCGCCTGAGCCGCGTAGTAACCGCTCGTGTACGCCATGGCACCTCCTAGGACAGAGAACCCCGTGACCGCCGCTTCGATCGCGGCGCGGGCATCGTCCGGTGCAATTGGGGCCATCGGCTCACCGTACGCTCGGCCGGCGCACGAGTGGCGCGCAAATTTCAACAATTGATCCCAGACTTCGTCACAAAGGCGCGGCGAGATAGGGTCGCGGCAAGTGGGCGACGTCTTCTTCCTCGCTTTCCTCGCCGCGCTCTACCCGACGCTGCTGGCGGCTACCACGGTGATGCTGGTGCTGCCGCGCCCGAAGCGGCTGCTGTTCGGCTACCTGCTCGGGGCGGCGATGACCAGCATCACCCTGGGGCTGCTGATCGTCTTCACCCTGCGGCACTCGGGCCTCGTGCACAGCTCGCAGACGACCCTGGGGCCGGGGGCCGACCTCGTCCTGGGCGGCCTGGCGCTGGTCGTCGCCTTCGTCCTCGGCAGCGGCCGCGACGAGCGGTTGCTGGAGCGCCGGCGCGAGCGCAAGGCGGCCAAGGGCCCGCAGGGCCCGCCGCGCTGGCAGCAGTTCCTCGGCCGCGGCTCGGCCCGGGTCACCTTTGCCGTCGGCGCCGTCCTCACCTTGCCCGGCGCCACTTACATCACCGCGCTCTACCGGATCGCCGACGAGAACCTGGCCGATCCGGTCACGGTCCTCGTCATCCTTGCCTTCAACCTGATCATGCTGATGCTGCTCGAGATCCCGCTGCTCGCCTACACGTTCGCCCCCGACTGGACGCCGCAGGCGGTCGAGCGCTTCAAGCGGGCGTTGCGAGAGCGCGGTCGCGGCTGGGCGGTGCGCGGCGCGGCGATCTTCGGCGCGCTGCTGATCCTGCGTGGCGTCCTCACCCTCGTCCTCTGAGGCTCGCGGGAAGTTTTTACCCCCTATAGGGGGCACAATCCTGCCGCCAACTAGGTTCGCGGTACGTCATCCTCGCCGGATGGCGATCGCAACCGCAACCTCACTGGGGGTCCACGTCGGCGGCAGGCTGCTCTTCGAGGACGTCTCTTTCAAGCTCGAGCTACGCGAGCGGATGACCCTCTCCGGCCGCAACGGGGCCGGCAAGTCGACGCTGCTGCGGCTGTTGGCCGGCGAGCGGGCGCCCGACGCGGGCAGCGTCGTCGTCCAGCGTGGCGCCCGCGTCGCCCTGCACGACCAGCGCCCGCCGCGCGAGGCGGGCGTCATGCTCGGCGAGTACGTCTTCTCCGGCCGAGCCGAGATGATGGAGGCCGAGGCCGAGCTCGAGCGCCTGGAGGCGAGGATGGCCGACGGCGACACGAGCGAGCCGACCCTCGCCGCCTACGCTGCGGCCCAGCAGCGGCTTGAGCACGGCGGCGGCTACCGCTGGCGTGACGGCGTGCTCGCCGTCCTGCGCGGGCTTGGCTTCGACGGCGGCGAGGTGGACCGGTCGCTGGCGACCTTCTCCGGCGGCGAGCTGACCCGCGCCTCGCTGGCGCGGGCGCTCGCCGCCCGACCCGACTTGCTGCTGCTCGACGAGCCCACCAACCATCTCGACATCCCGGCGCTGGAATGGCTCGAGCGCTACCTCGTTGACCTCGACGCCGCGGTCGTCCTCGTCGCCCACGACCGCTGGTTCCTCGAGGCGGTTGGCACCTCGGTACTGGAGCTGGAGGCGGGGCGGGGGCGCTTCTTCGCCGGCCCCTGGCACGCCTGGCGCAAGGAGCAGGCGGCGCGCGAGATCGCCCGTGGCAAGGCGGTCGCCCGCCAGGAAGCCGAGATCGCTCGTATGGAGCGCTTCGTCGAGCGCTTCCGCTACAAGGCGACGAAGGCGCGCCAAGCGCAGTCGCGGCTGAAGCAGATCGAGAAGATCAAGCGCGAGGGGGTCGAGGCCGATCAGCGCGAGCGCCGCAACCTGCGCTTCTCTTTCGCCCCGCCGGCGCGGCCGGGCCGGGTCGTGATCAAACTGGTCGCGGGAAGGATCGAGGTCCCCGGCCGAACGCTGCTCGAGGATGCGCGGCTCGAAGTCGAGCGCGGCGAGCACGTCGTCCTCGTCGGCCCCAACGGCGCCGGCAAGACGACGCTGATCGAAACCCTCGCCGGCCGCCGCGAGCCGGCTGCCGGTTCGGTCCGCCTCGGGCACAACGTCGTCGCCGGCTACCTCTCCCAGCACGCCGACACGGCGGCGGGGGAGGGGACCGTGCTCGACGCCGCCCAGCGGGAGACCGGCCTCAGCGGCCAGAAGGCACGCGACCTGCTCGGCGGCTTCCTCTTCTCCGGCAGCGACGTCGAGAAGCAGCTCACCGACATCTCCGGCGGCGAGCAGCGGCGGCTCTCGCTGGCGATCCTGGTCGCCTCCGGCGCCAACCTGCTGATCCTCGACGAGCCGACCAACCATCTTGACCTGGAGAGCCGCGAGGCGCTCGAGGACGCGCTGCTTGCCTACGAGGGGGCGGTGATCCTGATCTCCCACGACCGCGCCCTGCTGGAGGCGGTCGGCACCCGCACGCTCGTCTGCGAGGAGGGCGAGCTGCGCAGCCACGAAAGCGGCTGGGCGACCTACCAGCGGGAGCGCGAAGAACGTGAAGCTGCTGAGGCAGCGGCCGTTCAGGCCGAGAAGCCGGCGCGGCCGAAGGGCCGTCCCGACCGCGAGGCGAAGCGGGCGGCGCGAAAGGCAGGCCGCCTGGCCGAGCGGATCGAGCAGGCCGAGGCGGAGCTGCGCCAGCTGGAAGACGAGCTGGCTGATCCCGAAGCGTGGTCCAGCCCCGGCCGTGCCGAGCGTGCCGGCGAGCGGCACGCGGCGGCCAAGCAGGCGGTCACCGATCTCTACGAGCAGTGGGAGGCGGCCGAAGAGGAGGTCAGGGCAGCCGGCGGTCCAGCCTGACCCGCGCGCCCCGCGCCGGCGCCAGGGTGATGTTGCGGACCTTGACCCGCTCCGGCTGCGGATCGGGCGCGCTCAGCTCGGCCCGCTCGAGGATCGTGCGCAGCACGACCCGCATCTCGTATTCGGCGAAGGCGGCGCCGACGCAGCGGCGCACGCCGCCGCCAAAGGGGATCCAGGCGTAGTTGTCGGGACGGCGGCCGAGGAAGCGCTCTGGCCGGAACTCCTCCGGCTCGGGGAAGAGGTCCTCGCGGTGGTGCAGGGCGGCGATCGCCGCCATCACGAAGGTTCCGGCGGGTATCTCGTATTCGCCGAGGCGCGCCGGCGCGGTCAGGCGGCGAGCGACGTCGACGATCACCGGCCGCGCCCGCAAGGTCTCCAGCACGGTTGCTTCGAGGTAGTCGTCCTCGCCGGCAGCCAGCGAGGCGCGCAGGCGCTCGAGGACCGGTGGGTTGCGAAGTAGTCGCTCGAACGCCCAGGCCAGTCCGGTCGCGGTCGTCTCGTGGCCGGCGGCGAGGATCGTCACCAGCTCGTCGCGTAGCTCCTCGTCGCTCATCGGGCTGCCGTCGTCGTAACGGGCGGCGAGCAGCAGCGAGAGGACGTCGTCCCGCGCCGCGCCCTCGCCGCTCGCCCGCCGCAGGCTGATCTCCTCGTAGATGAACTCATCGAGCGCCGCGCGAGTCCGCACGAACCGCGCCCAGGGGCTCCAGGGACCGAGGTTGCGACGCAGCACGGGGAAGGCGAGGACGGCGCTGACCCGCTCGCTAAAGCGCTCGATCAGCCGCTCGAACCGCGCCAGGCGTCGCTCGTCGTGGACGCCGAAGACGGCCTTCATGATCACCGCCAGCGTGATCCGCTGGGCGTGGGGGCGCAGGGCGAAAGGCTCGCCGACCGGCCAGCTCTCCATCTCGCGCAGGGTCGCCTCGCGCATCGTCTCGCCGTAGCGGTGGATCTGCTCGCCGTGAAAGGGCGGCAGCAGCAGCTTGCGCTGGCGCATGTGCGGCTTCTCGTCGAGGGTCAGGACCGAGTTCGGCCCCAGCGCCGGCTCGAGCACGGTGGCGTTGGCCTCGCCGGCGTGGAACTGCTCGGGCGGGCCGGTGAACATCGCTTTGACCAGCGCCGGGTCGGCGACGTAGACGAGGCGCCCGAAGTAGGGGAAGGAGAGGGTGAAGAGGTCGCCGTAGCGGCGCTGGTAGCGGACCAGGAAGCCGAGCGGGTCGCGCACGTAGCGGTAGGCCTGGACGATCGAAGGCGAGCGCGACCCGGGCGGCGTCCGCGCCGGTGGCGTCGCGGCGGGTGTGGATGAGACCGTCGCCTGCTCCATGAATCGACTCTAGAACACGATCGTGCGGGCGCCGTCGACGAGGACCCGATCGTCGAGGTGGGCCATCACCGCCCGGGCCAGGACCAGCCGCTCGACGTCGCGCCCGATCCGCATCAGGTCACCGATCTCATCGCGATGGCTGACCCGGGTAACGTCTTGGTCGATGATCGGCCCGGCGTCGAGCTCTTCGGTCACGTAGTGGGCGGTAGCGCCAATTAGCTTGACGCCGCGCTCGTGGGCGCGGGCGTACGGATCGGCGCCGACGAAGGCCGGCAGGAAGCTGTGGTGGATGTTGATCGCCGGCGCGCCGAGCCGCTCGAGGAAGCCGGACGAGAGGATCTGCATGTAGCGGGCGAGGACGAGCAGGTCGACGTCGCCTAGCAGTTCCAGCATCCGCTCCTCGGCGGCTGCCTTGCCGTCCGGCTCGACCGGGACATGGTGGTAAGGGAGGCCGAGCGATTCGACCTGGGCGGCGTGGTCGGGATGGTTGGAGACGACGGCGACGACTTCGGCCCCCAGCTCGCCGCTGCGCCAGCGCCAGAGCAGGTCGGAGAGGCAGTGGTCCTCGCGCGAGACCATGATCGCCACCCGCTTGCGCTCGTCCGACTCGGCGAAGCGGTGCTCCATCGCGAACGGCTCGGCCAGCTCGCGGGCGAAGCGCGTGTAGAGCCCCGCCCTCTCCGCCGCCGGCGCCTGGTCGAAGGCCATCCGCATGAAGAAGCGCTCCTCATCGCTCGAGTGCTGGTCGGCGTCGACGATGTTGCGCCCGGCCTCAGCGAGGAAGCCGCTGACCGCGGCGATCAGCCCCGGCCGGTCAGGGCAGGCGAGCAGCAGGCGGGTGGTGGATTGACCGTCGATACGGGGATGATTGCGGCTGAGGCGGGAGCGCGCGGGCCACGACGTTGAGGGGGCGATCTTTGCGCAGACAACACATCGCCAGACAATTCAGTACTATAAATAGATGGATGCTCCACCGAACTTCCTCGACAGCATCTTCGACAACGGGGTGGTCCTCTGGGTTGCGCGTGGGCTGCTCATCTCGGCCGCCCTGGTTCTGGCGGTCGGCGGGCTTTATCTGGTCCTCTCGGTTCTGGCCCGCATCAGGAACCGCGAGTGGCTGCGACGCGCCGGCCCATTCGAGGTCTCCGGGCTCTCGGTTGAAGAGTTCGAAAGGCAGGCCGACTATTGGCGCGGGGTCGCATTTATGCGAGGGAGCGAAGTGGTGGAAGCGAATTCGGCCCTCGACGAGACAGGGGATCTGATCGAGCGCCTCTACGATCGCCTGGCGGGCAGGCTATGACGACAAAACAGCTACCCTTTTACAACGTGGAACACGATCCGTCCCAAGAAGAGCTGCGCGAGCTGGTCGAGCGGACGCTACGGCGCAATCGCGCGCTTATCGCTCGCAGTGTCGGCAGGCTCGAGCACATGGAGCGCATGGCGGAGTTGTCTGAACGGATCGTCGAAAGGGCGGGCCGCCGCCTGCGCGAAGACCTGCGCCGCTGCCGTTAGACGGCGCTTGCGTGCCCGCCCCTCCGGGTAGGCTGGCCCTCAATGCGGATACGCGCGGTGCCACAGGGGCTGTTCGAGCGCGTCGGGTTACTTGCCAACCGGTTGCCGACGCCGATCGGCGAGGCGATGTTCGGGATGCCGACCGCGCGGGCGCTGCAAGTGGCGCAGACGACCGGCATCCTCGCCGCCCTGGCCGAGGACGCGCGCGAGCCCGACGAGCTGGCCGAGCACCTCGGCCTGCAACCGACGGCGACGCGGCTGCTGCTCGACGTGATCGTCTCGCTCGGGCACGTCGAGCTGCGTCCGGACGGTCGCTACGCGATGACCTCGCGCGCTCGTCGCTGGCTCGACCCAAGCTCGGACTCCTACGTCGGCGACTTCCTCGGCGACACCGCCAACTACTGGCGCTGGTACCAGGGGCTGGAGGACCTCGTGCGCGACGGCAGCCACGTCGAGCTACACGACCTGCCCGCAGACGACCCCTACTGGGCCTCTTATATTCGTGGCCAATACCAGCTTGCCCGCCTCTCCAGCGCCGAGGTGGCGAAGGCGGTGCCGCTGGCCCGTGGCGCCCACATGGTCCTCGACGTCGCCGGTGGCCATGGCGAGTTCTCGATGGCGCTCTGCCGTCGCCACCCAGGGCTGAAGGCGACGATCGTCGACCTGCCCGGCAGCGCCCGAATCGGGCGCGGGATCGTCGCCGATGCCAGCATGGCCGACAGGGTCCGCCACCTGGAGGGCGACATGTTCGAGGTCGACTACGACGGCCACTACGACGGTGCCCTCGCCTTCAACATCGTCCACCACCAGACGCCGGAGCAGGCGAAAGCGCTCTTCTCGCGCATCCGCGAGGCGTTGCGCCCCGGCGCCCCACTCTGCGTTCTCGACCTCTACAACCGCCCCGAGGGCCAGACCCCCGACTCGAGCGCGATGCTCGCCCTCTTCTTCCACCTCACCTCTGGCGCCGCCACCTACAACGTCGAGCAGGTCTCCGCCTGGCTCGCCGAGTCCGGCTTCGGAAGGGCCGAGAAGGTCACCTTCCGCACCTTGCCGAGCCTGGCGATGGTCGTAGCTAAGGCCGCCTGAAAATCCCGCAAATCGGGATTTCCCTGCAAGATCGCCTGCGTCCAGCGGCCCCGCCGGGCAGCCGTATGCCTGGGAGTGGTGGCGATCGTCACGCGCTTGTGAGCACTGTGAGCGCGATCACCTTGCGGCACCCGGAACCTCGCCACGGTTCCGCGCTTGCTCACAAGACACACATATTTCGCCTCTGTCCTCCTGATCGGCCTGGTGCCGCTGACCCAGCCGGATGCGAGCCTCGAGCGGACCATTCATGTCCACCTGAAGCGCATCCATGCAAAGCAACGGGCTGAAGCCCGCCGCGAGCTCCGCGAACAACGCGAAGCCTTCGCCACCCTCCCCGGCGGCGTCTCGCAGGAAACGCTCGACGCGATTGGCAGCTGCGAGTCCGGCGGCAACCCCGCGGCCGTCTCCTCCGACGGCAGCTACCGCGGCAAGTACCAGTTCGACTACGGCACCTGGGAATCAGTAGGCGGCTCGGGTGACCCCGCAGCCGCTTCCGAGCAGGAGCAGGACTACCGCGCCGCGCTGCTGTACGCGCAGGCCGGTTCGAGTCCCTGGCCCATCTGCGGCTGATGGAGAGGACTCGCTGAGGAGGGGCACCCGACCTCTCCCCTACGATCCCCCCGGATGAGCGAGGAGACGGTCCCCGCGCCCGATCCGAAGGGCCCGAGTCGCAAGCCGCCGGCTGAAGCGATAGCTGAGGCGAAGGTAAGGGCGCCGACGCGGGGGAATCGGAAGCTGGAGGAGTTTCTGGCGGCGGTGAACGAGGACGAGCAGGTGCGGGCCTGGTGGTACATGGCCCAGGTCCACGCCGAACGCCTCGGCATGTCCGACCACTCTTGGGTCCACACCCAGATCGTCCTCAATATCGCCCTGCGCCTGCTGCGGCTCCTGGTCAAGGCCGGGGTCGAGCCGGCGGTCGTCGCCGACCACGGGATGTCGGCGCGCGATGCCGAGGTGGTGGTCGCCGGCGGCGCTCTGCTGCACGACGTCGGCATGTCGATCCACCGCTCCGACCACGAGACCTACAGCCTCTTCCTCGCCAGCGGCGCGCTCGAGCGCCTGCTCGCCGGCTCCTATCGTGAGCCGAAGCGGACGATCATCGCCGCCGAGATCCTGCACGCGATCATCGGCCACCGCCGCCGCGGCGAGCCCTACACGCTGGAGGCCGGCGTGGTGCGCGTCGCCGACGCGCTCGACATGGCCCAGGGCCGCACCCGCATCCCGCTCGAGGCCGGCCGGGAGGGGATCCACTCGATCTCCGCCGCTGCGGTCGACGAGGTGCGGATTGAGGCGGGCGAGGAGCGGCCAGTGCGTCTCGAGGTCGAGCTCAACAACTCGGCCGGCATCTTCCAGGTGGACGACCTGCTGGCGACCAAGATCCGCGGCACCCCGCTGGAGGGCCGGGTGGAAGTCGTCGCGAAGATCGAGGGGGAGACCGAGAAACGCCTGCTGAGCGGGTTCCGGCTCGCCTAGCCGAAGCGCTCCAAGTCGTAGCGGCGCTGTTCCTTGCGCTTCTCCAGGCGGCCCTGGATCAGCGAGAGGACGATCACAAGCACGGCGAAGAAGGCGATCACGCCGAAGCAGAAGAAGGTCACGGTCTTGTCGCTGACCGGGCCGGCCAGCCCGACGCCGTTGTCGGCGAGCACCAAGGTCGCAGAGAGCAGCTCCACGTTGGGCAATCTAGCGCACCGCCGCGACCGCTTCCCCGCGGGCCTCACCTGGCCTTTAGGTGCTCCCGTAGGATGGCGCGCCAATGTCCGAGCTAGAGGCCCTGTTGCTGGGGATCGTCCAGGGATTGACCGAGTTCCTGCCGATTTCCTCCTCGGGTCACCTGATCCTCGTGCCGTGGCTGCAGGACTACACCTTCCTGCTCGAACACGAACACTTCAACAAGACCTTCGACGTCGCCCTGCACGTCGGCACCCTGGTCGCCGCGATCGGCTACTTCCGCCACGAGGTGGTGAGCCTGATCCGCGCCTTCCTCGAGGCGCTGCGGCAACGCTCGATCGAGACGCCCATGCAGCGGCTCTCGGTGGCGATCGCCGTCGGCACGGTCCCGGCGGCGCTGGCCGGCGGCATTGGCGCCAGCTTCTTCGAAGAAACGCTGGGCGAGCCGTGGATGATCGCGATCCAGCTGATCGTCTTCGGCGCCGTGCTGCTGTGGGCCGACCGCCTGCCGCAGCGCAAGACGCTTGAGGACTCGACGATCAAGGACGGCCTCTACATCGGCCTGGCCCAGATCCTCGCCCTGGCGCCCGGCACCTCGCGCTCGGGGATCACGATCACCGCCGGGCGCTACCTCGGCCTCGATCGCGACGCCGCCGCCCGTTTCTCCTTCCTGCTGCTGATCCCCGTCGTCACCGGCGCTGCCCTCTACAAGGGCTTCGAGGCGGCTCACGAAGGGCTGCCGCCCGGCGTGGTGGGGCCGATGATCGTCGGCACCGTCGCCGCCGCGGTCTCCGGCTACCTCGCGATCGCCTTCCTCCTGCGCCTGGTCCGCACGACGAGCTACGCCCCCTTCGTCTACTACCGCTACGCCGTCGGCGCGCTCGTCCTCCTCGTCATCGCCACCGGCCTGCGCCCGGCCACCTTCTAAAAAGCAAACGGCCCGGGGCAGGCGGGCCGTTTGCGACGAGAGAGGAGTCTCGTGAGGGCTTCATCTTCGCCCCCTTTGCCGGCGCGCGGGTGAATATCCCGATAAGCCCTGAGCCGGCCTCGAGCGCCGATTCCGCCGGGCTATGATGGCGGCGCCAGAGGGCTAAGATCCCGCAAATTACGCATATCCGCCTGTAAAAATCCTGTGAACGCAGGACTTTTGGCGCCACCTCCGACGGCGCCGCGGCGTACAATGCGGCCGTCTCGCAGGCAAGGCGCACCTGTCAACCGATGCGGCGCCCGCCCACCTTGAACTCACAGCAGACGATCAGGCTCGCGGTAATCGACGACGACAGCGGCTTCGTCACGGTCCTCGGCAAGCGCACCGAAGCGGCCGGCTGGCAGCAGCGCACCCTGGCCGGCGGGATCCCGCCCGAGGAGCTGGTGGCAATGAAGCTGAACGCGCTGCTCGTCGACCCCTCGGTGCTCGGCGACGACGCCTGGGGCTATCTGGAGCGGGTCTGCGGGATGCTGCCCGAGCTGGGGGTGATCGTCTGCGCCGGGCGCTCCACCGTCGCCCAGCGGGTGCGCGGCCTGCGACTCGGGGTGGACGACTGGATTACCAAGCCCTGCCACCCCGAAGAGGCGATCGCCCGCATCGAAGCGGTCTGTCGCCGCCGCCGCCGCGCCCGGCCGCAAGCCGAAGCCGGCCCGGTCGTCGCCGGCGAGCTGGAGATCCGCTCCGACCGCTTCCAGGCCTTCGTCGCCGGCACCAGCCTCGACCTGACCCGGCGCGAGTTCGAGCTGTTGCAGCTCCTCGCCGACGCCAGCGGCCAGGTGCTCGAGCGGGAGGCGGTCTACCAGCGCGTCTGGGGCTACGCGATGGCCCACGGCGACCGCTCGGTCGACGTCTTCATCCGCAAGCTGCGCCAGAAGCTGGAGAAGGCCTCGCCGGGCTGGAGCTACATCCACACCCACTTCGGCGTCGGCTACCGCTTCGACCCCGAGCCCGCAACGGCCGGGGGGCCTCCTGCCGCCGGCAGCCTCGCCGCGCCCATGACCGAGGTGGGCGAGCTCGCTGAAGCGGATGCAGCGGTCGAGCAACTCACGGCGTCCTGAGCAGCCTTCCCAGCCCACCGCTTTACAGCTCGTTTACATCCTTTTCACATCCGCGATACAGGCAAGTAACAAGCTGCCCCCGGGCCGCTGAGAGTGTGCCCAGGAGCCGGATCGACAACGGCCGGCGACCCGAGTTCGAAATCGAAAAGGAGACCCAGTGTCTAGCTCAAAGTGGCTTGTGGCGGTTGCCTCCGCCGCCGTCCTCGCAGTGGGCGTTGCGGCCTGTGGAAGCAGTGACGACAGTGCATCCGGTAGCGGGGAAGACCTATCGGGCACGATCCGCATCGACGGATCGAGCACCGTCGCGCCCCTCACCGAAGCGGTCGCCGAGGAATTCCAGGCGGAAAACCCGGACGTCAAGGTGACCGTGGGCACCGCCGGGACCGGCGGCGGCTTCGAAAAATTCTGCGCCGGCGAAACCGACATCAGCGACGCCTCACGCGAAATCGAGCCGGAAGAGGTCTCCGCCTGCAAGAAGCAGGGCATCGGCTACGAGGACGTGCACATCGCCACCGACGCGCTGACGGTGATGATCAACAACGAAAACCCGGTCGAATGCCTGACCGTTGACCAGCTCAGCGCCGTCTGGGGCCCGGACTCGAAGCTCTCCAACTGGGATGAAATCCCCGGCCTGAAGGAGAGCTTCGACGAGGAACTGGCGCTCTTCGGCCCCGGCACCGACTCCGGCACCTTTGACTACTTCACCGAAGAAATCAACGGCGAGGAGGGCGCCACCCGCAAGGACTACAACAACGTCGGCGAGAACGACAACGCCACCGTCACCGGCGTCGAGGGCGCTCCCGGCGGCATGGGCTACGCCGGCTTCTCCTACTACACCGAGAACGAAAGCAAGCTGAAAGCGCTGGAAGTCGACAACGGCAAAGGCTGCGTCGGCCCCTCGGTCGAAACCGCCCAGGACGGCTCCTACGCTCCGCTCAGCCGGCCGCTCTTCATCTACCCGAGCGACGCCGCGCTGAAGAAGCCCGAGGTGAAGGCGTTCGTCAACTACTACCTGGAAAACGTCACCGGCATCGCCGAAGCGGTCGGCTTCGTGCCGCTGACCGAAGAACAGCTCAGCGAATCCGAAGCGGCTGCGAAGAAGGCCGGCGCCTAGCGCCACCTAGGTCGTGTTCGGTCGCGGCGGCAACGGGGGCTTGGAGCCGGCGGGGGGTATCCCCGGCCGACTCCAGGCTCCCAGCCGCCGCTACGGCGAGAAGGCGATCCAGGGGGTGCTCGCCCTCTGCGGAGTCCTCTCGGTGGTGACGACGACGGCGATTGTCGTCTCCCTGGTCGGACCGACGATCGGCTTCTTCGAAGTCGTGCCGATCGGCGACTTCCTCTTCGGCACCGATTGGACGCCCCAGTTCGAGCCACCCAGCTTCGGCGTGCTGGCGATCGTCGCCGGCACGCTCAACGTCACCCTCTGGGCGATGCTGTTCGCGATTCCGATCGGGCTCGGCTCGGCGATCTACCTGAGCGAGTACGCCCGCCCACGGGTGCGCAAGACGCTCAAGCCGGTCCTCGAGATCCTCGCCGGCATCCCGACCGTCGCGATCGGCTTCTTCGCCGTCAGCTTCATCCTGCCCGAGATCATCCAGCCGCTCTGGCCCGGCGACCTCTTCGGCGGCGCGGTCGGCAAACCGTTCATGGCGCTTGCCGCCGGCCTCGGCATCGCCCTGATGGTCGTGCCGATCATCGCCTCGATCTCCGAGGACGCGATGTCGGCGGTGCCCCGCGGCCTGCGCGAAGGCGCCTACGCGATGGGGGCGACGAGGATGGACGTCTCGACCAAAGTCGTCTTCCCGGCGGCCCTCTCGGGGATCGTTGCCTCGATCGTGCTGGCGATCTCGCGCGCCGTCGGTGAGACGATGATCGTCGTCCTCGCCGCCGGCTCAACCCCCAACTTCACCCTCAACCCGGTTGAGGCGATCCAGGCGATGACCTCCTACATCGCTGTCACCGCGACCGGCGACATCCCCACCGGCTCGATCAGCTACAAATCGGTCTTCGCCGTCGGCGCGCTGCTCTTCCTGATGACGTTGGTGATGAACGTGATCAGCATCAGGCTCGTCCGCAGGTACCGCGAGGTGTACGAGTGATGGCCGGGCCGGGCGCCGCCGCTCCCCGCAGCCGCCTGGCGGTCGCCGGCGCCCGGGCGACGACGCGGGCGATGCTGGGCAACCAGCCGCGCGGCGACGTAATCCGCAACATGGTCTTCGCCGCACTGCTCCTGCTGGCGATCCTGATCGCCCTGGCGGGGCTGATCGCCCTGCTGGTCCAGGCCTTCGTCAAAGGTTCCTCGGCGCTCAGTCTCGACCTCTTCACCAACGGCCCTTCGTCAATCCGCCCCGAGAGCGCCGGCTTCCGCCCGGCGATAATCGGCTCGCTGGAGCTGATCGCCGGCGTGATCCTCTTCGTCGTCCCGATCGGCGTCGGCGCCGCGCTCTACCTCGAGGAATACGCCGACAAGACCCGCTGGTGGAACCGGCTGATCGAGGTCAACATCCAGAACCTGGCGGCGGTCCCGGCGATCATCTACGGGATCCTCGGCCTCGGCTTCATCGTCCGCGGCCCGCTCGACCTCGGCTTCGTCCTCGCCGCCGGCTCGCTGACCCTGGCGCTGCTGGTGCTGCCGATGGTGATCATCGCCGCCCGCGAGGCGATCCGCGCGGTCCCCGACTCGATCCGCCAGGGCTCGCTGGCGCTGGGGGCGACCAAGTGGCAGACGATCCGCAGCCAGGTCCTGCCCGCCTCCCTTCCCGGGATCATCACCGGGATCATCCTCGCGGTCTCGCGCGCGCTGGGCGAGGCGGCGCCGCTGCTGCTGGTCGGCGCCGCCGCCTTCGTCACCTTCGACCCGCAGCCGTTCAGCGGTGGCTACACGGCGCTGCCGGTGCAGATCTACAACTACGCGACCCGCCCTCAGGAGGAGTTCCAGGCGCTGGCGGCGGCGGGGATCATCGTCATGCTGGTCGTGCTGCTGGCGATGAACTCAGTGGCAATCTGGCTACGCAATCGCTACGAGCAGAGGTGGTAGGTGGACTACAGTGAGCGAGCAGATGACCCAAGATGAGAGCAGCCCTAAAACGGGCCGCGAGGCCGCGGCCGAGCGGGCGGCGATAGCGGTCCGGCCGGGGGAGTTCCACCACAGCGCGTCTGGCAAACGGGAGAAGGTCTTCGAGCTGAAGGGCGTAGAGGTCCTCTACAGCGGCATGCCCGCCGTCAAAGGCATCTCGATGGACATCCACCGCAACGATGTCACCGCGCTGATTGGCCCTTCCGGTTGCGGCAAGAGCACTCTGTTGCGCTGCCTCAACCGGATGAATGACCTGATCCCGGCGGCCGAAGTCCGCGGCGAGCTTCTCTACCACGGCGAGGACCTCTACGGGGCCGCTGTCGACCCGGTCCAGGTCCGCAAGCTGATCGGCATGGTCTTCCAGAAACCGAATCCCTTCCCGAAGTCGATCTACGACAACGTCGCCTTCGGCCCCCGCATCCTCGGCGAAAAGGAGGACCTCGACGCCAGGGTCGAGAGGGCGCTGCGCGGCGCGGCGCTCTGGGAGGAGGTCAAGGACCGGCTCGACAGCAATGCCTTCGGCCTCTCCGGCGGTCAGCAGCAGCGCCTCTGCATCGCCCGCTGCATCGCGGTCGAGCCGGACACGATCCTGATGGACGAGCCCTGCTCGGCACTCGACCCGATCTCGACCGGCAAGATCGAGGACCTGATGATCGAGCTGAAGAAGGAGTTCTCGATCGTCATCGTCACCCACAACATGCAGCAGGCGGCCCGCGTCTCCGACCGCACCGCCTTCCTGATGGTCGAGCTCGACGCCGCCGACGACAACCGCTGGGGCCGGCTGGTCGAGTACGACGAAACCGAGAAGGTCTTCACCAACCCCGGCGACCAGCGGACCGAGGACTACGTATCCGGGAAAGTGGGCTGAGCGTGGCCGAGGCGGTGCGCGTCCACTACCACGAGGAACTCGAAAAGCTCGAGGCGAGCGCGCTGGGGGGGCTCGACCTGGTCAACGCCGCGCTCGGGCGCACCGTGGAGGCGGTCGAGCACCAGGACGTCGAGCTGGCACAGCTGGTAATCGCCGACGATGACCGCATCGATGGCCGCTACCTGGAGGTCCACCAGGCGCTGATCACCCTGCTGGCGACGCAGTCGCCGGTGGCGACGGACTTGCGCCTGATCTCGGCGCTGCTGCACGTGCTGAAGAACGTCGAGCGGATGGGCGACCAGTGCGTCAACGTCTGCAAGCTGATCCCACTGACCGGCAACGAGCCCCCCGCCGACGAGGAGATGGTGAGGCTGATCCTCACCATGGGCCGTCACACCCGCACCCTGATCAGCCAGGCGAAACGGTCCTTCGAGGAGCGCGACGTCGAGATGGCGCGCGATCTGGTCCGCCAAGACGACGTGGTCGACAACCTCAACCGCGAATGCTTCAGCCTGGCGCTGGAGATCGGCGACGACGCCGACCGGCGCGAGTGGGCGATGACGATGTTGCTGGCGGCGCGGGCGATCGAGCGGATCGGCGACAACGCGGTCGACATCGGCGAGCAGGTCGCCTTCGTCGTCACCGGGCTGTTCCGCGAGTTCGAGGACGCCTCGCACCCCGGCGGTTAGCGTTGGCAGGCGTCGGTGTGGCGCCTTGTTCACCCTCTGGGTGAGAAAGGCGCCAGGCGCCTATTCGACTGCTGCTGCTAGGGGTGGCCAGGCGGCAACCCGATGTCGCGCATCGCCAGGGCGAAGCGAGCGAACTCGGCCTGGAAGTCGTGCAAGACGACCGGTTGCCCCGCCCCTTCAGAGGCGGCGGAGGTGCCGCTTTCGTCGGCCCGATGCGCTTCGCGCGAGTCCCTGCGCCAGGTGTTGATCTTCTCGTGCAGGAAGGCGTGGTCGGGGATGTCCGTGCGGGGGGAATCGAGCAGGACGCCGCTCAGGTCGCGGGCGCCGCCGACGCTGCCGGACATCTTCGCGACCGCGCCCTCAGCGCCGAAGCGCTCGAGGATCGTCCGCGGCAGGCTGGTGTGCTCGAGCGTCTCGCTGTAGACGGTGTTGGCCACGCGCGGGCCGACGACCAGCGCCGGCACGCGGACCCCGAGGGTCCGCCGCCCCGAGCCGTCGCGTGGCGCCTCGGGCGGCGCCACGTGGTCGTAGAAGCCGCCGTGCTCGTCGTAGACGATCACCAGCACCGTGTCCTCCCACTGGGGGCCGTTGGCCAGCGCCTCGTAGATCTCGAGCGCCAGCGCCTGGCCGGCGTGGACGTCGGAGGGGGGATGGTCGTCGTCGGAGTTGGGGTCGAGGACACGCAGGTCGAAGAAGTTGGGGTCGATCCAGGAGACCGGTCGCAGGTTTCCGTTGGCGGCGTCGTCAAGGAAGCTGTCGCCGCTGACGAGCGGCGCCTCGAGCAGCTTCGTCACGGCGCTTACCTTGCGGCGGTTGAAGAAGGCGAAGTTGTCGCTCTGCAGGTTCCCCAGCTTGCGGTAGCGCTTGTCGGCGGCGCGCAGGGTCGCCGGGTCGTGCGAGTACCAGCGCCACTGCTCGTCGCCGAGCAGCCTGGTGAAGGCATCGACCTCGAAGATCGGCGCGCTGTCGAGGCCCTTCAGCACCGGGATGCCGGCGAGCAGGCGCAGCAGTCGCCGCAGCAACCCCGGCTTGTGGCCGATCGAGGTGGCCGTGCGGCCCGCGAGGGAGTAGAGGCGGTTGGGCCAGGTGTCGCCGGCAACCGAGGAGTGCCAGGCGTCGCAGACGCAGAACTGACGGGCGAGGAAGTCGTATACGGGCAGGTGCTCGGCCGCGTAGTGGCACATCACAAGCCCGCGTTTCTCCGGCGGCGGGTTCTTCTCGGCGATGAAGTTTTTGACGAAGCCGCCGTTATTGCCGGCGAGCTGTTCGGCGACGCAGTCCTGGCCGTGGCAGGGGTCGAGCGCCTTGACGTCCGCTCCGGGCAGGCGGAAGGCGGTCTCGTGCGGGCCGAAGGGCCGGGACTCATAAGGGGTGCCCTGGGCGTCGTAGTTGACCTCGCCGCCGCGCAGGCCGTCGACGTCCTTGACGCCGTCCTTCCTCAGGTAGCCGAGCATCTGGTCGAAGGAGCGGTTCTCCATCATCAGCACGACGACGTTCTGGACCCCGTCGAGCGGGGAGGGGGAGGTTGCGCGCCTCGCTGCCGTGCCCATCTCCCGAGGCACCGGCACGGCAGCTAGGCTCGAGAGACGCTTGCCCGCACCTTCTTGGCGGGAACCCAGCGCAGTGGGCCTTCGAACCCGGGCGGGTCGCTCAGCTTGGCCCCGATCGGGACCAGGAACGCGCTGTCGTCGCCACCCTCGTCACGGACCGCGAAGACGGGTCGCGGATCGTCGGAGCCCTTGATACGCACGAACTGCGTCCCGGGTGAGGAACCCGGCCCGGTCGGGGCCGGCCCACCGCCCGCAGCGCCGGTGGCGCCGGACGGAGCGCTCTTCTTCTCGCCGTCGCCACCAGTCTGGCGGGTGACGAGGGCGCGGGCGATCATGTCGACCGCCATCACGAAGCTGGCGCTGAGGATGCCCACGGCGGTAACGGCGAGCGCCGCGATCACCATCGCGTCGCTGATCTCCTTGACGTGGAAGAGTTTCAGCGCGCCTACGATCGCCGGCACGAGGACGCCGATCAGGACCGCCATCTTCTTCCCGTACTGGGTGATGTCGAACTCGCGCGCCTTGACCACTTCCTCGCCGGTGGAATCGCTCGCCTGCGGCGTTCCGAACAGCGGGTTGTCCAAGATCCCCATGCCCACCTCGCTCAACTATCTGTTGACAAAACGGTAACTGCTAAGCAATCAATCGAGCCGATCCTATGCGCTGCTCGGGGTCGCCTGTCAAGGGGGCGGGGTGGGGGGCGGGCACGCCGGAGCAGCCCGGTTGAGATCCGGTGCGTCTGGGAAGATGCTGCGAGGTCGGGATGCTCTGCGCCGCTATAGATATTGGCTCCAACACGACGCGCGTGCTCGTCGCCGAGCCGATCGATGGCCAGCTGAAGAAGGTGATGGAGCAGCGTGCCTACACGCGGATCGGCAAGGCGCTCGACGCGGATGGCGCGATCCCGGACGCCAAGGCCGACGAGGTGGCCGAGGTCGTGGCGACGCAGGTGCGGCTGGCGCGCGAGCTGGGGGCAGAGACGATCCGCGCCGTCGCCACGGCGGCGGTTCGCGAGGCAAGCAACGGCGAGCGGGTCGCGGCAGCGATCGCCGCCGCCGCCGGCGTCCCGGTCGACGTGCTTAGCGACGAGGAGGAGGGCAGGCTCTCCTTCATCGGCGCGACCAAGACCCTCGGCCACCCGGTCGCGGGCAAGGTGGCCGTGGTCGACGTCGGTGGCGGCTCGACCGAGGTGATCCTCGGCAGCGTCCCCGGCGGCGTCGAGTGGGTGCGCTCTTGGCGGATCGGCTCGGGCGCGCTCGCCGACGAGTTGATCGCCTCCGATCCCCCCTCTCCGGCCGAGATCCGCCGCGTGCGCGAGCGCATTGATGATTTCTTCGACGGAGTCGAGATCGAGCGGCCGTCGCAGGCGGTCGCGGTCGGCGGCAGCGCCACTTCCCTGCGTCGCCTGGTCGGCGCCGTGCTCGAGTACGAGACGCTGGAGCGCGGCGTCCGCGTCCTCTGCGGCGACCCGGCCACCGAGGTTGCCCGCCGCTTCGAGCTCGATCCCGAACGGGTGCGCATCCTCGCCACCGGGGTGCTGCTGCTGGAGAAGGTCTCCGAGCTGCTCGGCCAGCCCCTGCAGATCGGCAAGGGGGGGCTGCGCGAGGGCGTCGTCCTCGATCAGCTCAACGGCAGCGGCAACGGCTCCTCGCCGGTCCGCCTCGCCGCCTAGCGCCGCGGTCGACTTTTAGGTCCCTTCAGGCGCTCGGGCGATCACCAGATCTTCACGGCCTGTTCTCGGCCGTTTCACACGTTTCCCCTGCTCAGCGACGAATCTGGGAGTGGTAAGAAACGACTAGAAGGAAGGCACCGATGACTTCCAGGGCAGATTTGCACTGCCACTCCACCGCCTCGCAGCTCTCGCGGCTCGGCGTCCAGCGCTCGCTCGGGCTGCCGGAGTGCGCGACCCCTCCGGACGAGGTCTACGAACTGGCCAAGCGGCGGGGGATGGACTTCGTCACGATCACCGACCACGACACGATCGACGGCTGCCTCGAGTTGGCCGGTCGTCCCGACTGCTTCGTCTCCGAGGAGCTGACCGTCCGCTTCGCCGGCGAGGCCCAGGCGGTGCACGTCCTCTGCTACGGGATCGATCCCGGAGACCACGAGTGGCTGCAGGCCCACGCCGGCGACCTCGAGGCCTGCGCCGCATACCTTCACGAGAACGGGATCGCCTGCGCCTTGGCGCACCCCTTCTACAACGTCGCCGCGCCGCTGGCGCGGCGGCACCGTCGTCGCCTGGCCGAGCTCTTCCCGGTGTGGGAGGTGCGCAATGGCTCGCGGGCCCCAGAGCTGAACGCGCCCGCCGTCGTCTACGTCGAGACGCACGGTGGCACAGGGGTCGGGGGCTCCGACGACCACGCCGGCGTGGACATCGGGCGCACCTTCACCGAGACGCCCGCCGCGTCCATGCCGGAAGAGTTTCTGCGCAACCTGCGCGAGGGCCGCGCTGAGGCCCGCGGCGAAGAGGGCAGCGCCGCCAAGTGGGCGCACGCGGCGATTGCCCTGGCGACCCGCGCCCTCGCCTGCGACGGTGACGCCGCGCCCGACGGTGCCCCTGATCCCGCGGCTGTCCTGAAGATCGCCCAGCGGGTGGTCGGCCAGGGCGCCGCTCGCGAGGGTGTCGTAGCGGCCGACATCGGGCCCGACGACGCCCGCCTGCTGCTCGACTCCTGGCTGCGCTCGATCGGCATTGAGCTGCGCGGTCGCGAGCTGATCGAGCACCTGCAGGGGGAGGAGTTCTCCCACGCCGACCTCTACCGCCGCGCCCGCCGCGTCCACGACCGCGGGCTGCGCTCGGCGGTCGGCAGCGGCACCGCGGCGGTGGCGAAGGGGGACGTCGCTGCCGCGGTCGGCGGCCTCTTCGAGGCGCTTCTGCCGGCCGTCCCCTACGCGCCGGCGACCGTCTTCCTCGGCGCCGAGAAGGCGAAGCTGGCGACTCGCTCCGGTGAGCGCCCGCGCGTCGCCCTGATCGCCGACGGGATCGAAGCGACGCACGGCGTCACCCACACGCTCGAGCAGATCCGCGAGCGCGGCGTGCCCGGCTTTGAGGTCGAGGTCGTCGGCACCGACCCCGGCGTCGACCGCCGCCTTCCCGCCGCCACCTCGCTGGAGGTTCCCTTCTATGAGGGGCTGACGCTGGGCGTGCCGGGGATTCCGGACCTGGCCGAGACGCTCGCCGAGGGCCGCTATGACCTGGTCCACGTCACCGCCCCCGGTCCGGCCGGCATCGCAGCGACGCTGCTCAGCCGGATCGCCTCGACGCCGCTGATCGCCAGCTACCACACCGAGCTGGCCGACTACGCCGGCCTGCGCAGCGGCGACAACGGCCTCGAGGCCGTTGCGCGGCTGGCGCTCGGCACCTTCTACGGCGCCCCCTCGCTGGTCCTCTCGCCGAGCCCGGCCGCCGACGGATCGCTGTTGCGGCTCGGCGTCGGGCGCGGCGCGATCGGCCGCTGGGAGCGCGGCGTCGACGTCGAGCGCTTCACGCCGGCGAAGGCCGACAAGACCGCCTTCCCCGGCCAGGTCAAGGTCCTTTACGCCGGCCGCCTGACTCGCGAGAAGGGCGTCGACCTGCTCGCCGAGAGCTTCCTCAAGGCGCAGCGCTTCGAACCGCGCCTGCACCTGCTGCTTGCCGGCGGCGGTCCGGAGGAGGGCGAGCTGCGGGCGAGGCTCGGCGACCGTGCCACCTTCCTCGGCTGGCTCGAGGGCGAGGAGTTGGCACGGGCTTACGCCAGCGCCGACCTCTTCCTCTTCTGCTCGCGCACCGACACCTACGGCCAGGTCGTGCTCGAGGCGGGCGCCAGCGGCCTGCCGGTTGTCGCCGTCGCCGAGGGCGGGCCGGCGGCCTTGATCGAGGACCGTGGCACCGGAATGCTCTGCCCGCCCGACCCCGACCGGATCGGCGGGGCGGTGCTCCAGCTCGCCGCCTCGCCCGCCCTGCGCCGCCGCCTCGGCCGCGCCGCGATCGGCGCCGCACGCGGGCGCAGCTGGGAGCTGGCGATGGAGCAGCTCGCGTCCGGCTATCGGCGGGCGCTGGGCGAGGCCGGGGCCACCGCGCACGCCTCCTCGCGGGCGGCCTGAGACCGGGGGAGCGCGGCCGGTGCGGCAGTACGATGGGCCGATCGACGACCCTGCTCTCTACTTCAACCGCGAGCTCTCCTGGCTGGACTTCAACCAGCGGGTGCTGGAGCTTGCCGAGGACCCCTCGGTGCCGCTGCTCGAGCGGGTCCGCTTCTGCGCGATCTATGCCTCCAATCTGGACGAGTTCTTCATGGTCCGGGTCGCCGGCCTGTTCGACCAGCTCGACGCCGGCATCGACGCCCGCGGCCCCGACGGCCTCCCGCCGAGCGCCCAGATCGACGCAATCCAGCAGCGCGTGCTCGAGCTGGACGGCCGCCTGCACGGCTGTTTCGACGGCAACCTGCGCCCGGCGCTGGAGGAGAACGGGGTCCGCATCGTTACCCTCGATGCGGCAAGCGAGCAGGAGCGGCATGAAATCGACGCCCGCTTCCACGAGCAGGTCTTCCCGGCGCTGACGCCGCTGGTCGTCGGCCTCGGTCGGCCGTTCCCCTATATCTCCAACCTCTCGCTCAGCCTCGGCGTGCTGCTGCGCGACCCCGAGAGCGGCACCGAGATCATCGCCCGCGTCAAGGTGCCGAAGGAGCTGCTCGGCCGCTTCCTGCCGATCGGCACCGACGGCTGCGCCTTCGTCCCCCTCGAGGAGGCGATCGCCGCCAACCTCGACGTGCTCTTCCCCGGCACCGAGGTGATCGACTACGGCTACTTCCGGGTTACCCGTGACGCCGACTTCACCGTCTCCGATGAGGCCGACGACCTCCTGCAGGCGGTCCAGGACGAGCTGCGCCGGCGCCGCTTCGGCGAGGTCGTGAGGCTTGAGGTCGCCGTCGGGATGAACCAGAAGCTGCGCGGCCAGCTGATCGACGCCCTGCGGCTCGAAGACCGCGAGGTCTACGACGTCGACGGCCTGATCGACCTCGCCGACGTGACCGCGCTTGCCGAGGTCCCCGGCCGCCCCGAGCTGCGCTACGAGCCGTGGACGCCGGTCACCCAACCGCGGCTGCAGGGCGAGGACGACGAGCCGGTCGACATCTTCGCCGCGATCCGCCAAGGGGACATCCTCGTCCACCACCCGTATGACTCCTTCACCAACTCGGTCGGGCGCTTCGTCGAGCAGGCGGTCGCCGACCCCGACGTGCTGGCGATCAAGCAGACGGTGTACCGGACGAGCGACGACTCGCCGCTGGTGCCGGCGCTGATCCGCGCTTCGGAACGCGGCAAGCAGGCGGTCTGCATGGTCGAGTTGAAAGCGCGCTTCGACGAGGAGGCCAACATCCACTGGGCGAAGTCGCTGGAGGAGGCGGGAGTCCACGTCGTCTACGGCATCCCCGGCCTGAAGACGCACGTGAAGGCGATCCTCGTCGCCCGCCGCGAGGGCGACCGCGTGCGCGAGTACGTCCACATCGGCACCGGCAATTACAACCCCACCACCGCCCGCCTCTACACCGACCTCGGCCTCTTCACCGCCGACCCCGAGATCGGTGCCGACGTCGCCGAGATGTTCAACTTCCTCACCGGCTACGGCCGCCCCGCCGAGTACCGCAAGGTGCTGGTCTCGCCGACGACCATGCGCGATCGCATCCTTGCCGAGATCGAGGCGACCGCCGAGGCCCACCGGCGCGGCGAAGAGGCGCGGATTGCGCTGAAGATGAACGCCCTGGTCGATGCCGGCTGCATCCAGGCGCTGTACGAGGCCTCGCGGGCGGGCGTGCGGGTCGACCTCAACGTGCGGGGCGTCTGCTGCCTGCGCCCGGGCGTGCCGGGGATCTCGGAGAACGTCCGCGTCGTCTCGATCGTCGGCCGCTTCCTCGAGCACTCGCGGATCTACGCCTTCCAGCGCGGCGAGGAGACGCGGGTCCTGACCGGCTCGGCTGACCTGATGCCGCGCAACCTCGACAGCCGGGTCGAGCTGGTGACGCCGATCGAGGACGAGTCGCTGGGGGCGGAGCTGCTCGATGTGCTGGAGCGCTGCTTCGCCGAGAATGCCAACGCCTGGGAGCTAGACACGAACGGGGTCTGGACGCGACTGAGCGCACCGGAGGGGGAGCGGCGGAGCGTCCAAGAGGAGCTGCGCGAGCGCCATGCCGCAATGACCGGCGAGAAGCTCGCGACCGCGGCGAGCTGAGCCGAAGCCGAGGATTAGGATCTGTCGGTGGCCCGTCTCCCACTCCTTCCTCGTGACAGAGTCTTCTTCGAGCTCTTCGCCGAGGCGGGTCAGAACACGCTGCACGCAGCCCGCCTGCTCGACCAGATGATGGGCACTTGGCCCGACGACGGCGGCCTCGGCTGGGAGATCCTCAAGGCCGAGCAGGAGGGCGATCGGATCACCCACGACATCGTCCAGCTGCTCAACTCGACCTTCGTCACCCCGATCGACCGTGAGGACATATATGGCCTGGCAACGCAGATCGACGACATCGTCGACTACACCGAGGAGGCCGCCGACTTCCTCGGGCTCTACCAGATCGAGGCGCCGATGGCGCAGGCTCAGGCACTGACTAAGGTCCTGGTTGGCGCCTGCGAGCAGCTCGGCGCCGGACTCGCGAACCTACGCGGCTTCAAGGGCCTGGAGCGGTACTGGATCGAGATCCATCGGCTGGAGAACGAGGGCGACCGAATCTCGCGCGACGCGGTCGCCTCGCTCTTCTCTAACGGCATCGACCCGATGGTGGTGATCCGCTGGAAGGACATGTTCGCCGTGCTCGAGAACGCGATTGACGCAACCGAGACGGCAGCCCAGACCATCGAGGGCATCGTCATCAAGAACAGCTGAGATGAGCTCCGACCTGGTGATGGTGCTGGTCATCGCCGCCGCGTTGGCCTTCGCCTTCAGCAACGGCTTCCACGACACCTTCGACGTGATTGCGACGGCCGTCTCGACGGGCGCCGCGCCGCCGCAGGCGGCGATCGCCGTCGCCGGCCTGCTCAACTTCGCCGGGGCCTTCGTCGGCATCGAGGTCGCCTCGACGATCGCGCGCGACATCGTCGACGCGACCGCGATCGCGCCCGACGCGGTCTTTGCCGGCCTGGTCGGCGCGATCGCCTGGAACCTGGCCACCTGGCGCCTGGCCCTGCCGTCCAGCTCCTCTCACGCGCTGGTCGGTGGTCTGGTCGGGGCGGCGCTGGCCGCCGGCGGGACCGGTGCGCTGAAGGGCGGCGGCCTCCTCGACCAGGTGCTGATACCGGCGCTGTTGGCGCCGCTGGCGGCGTTTCTATTCGCCGGGATCGCGATCGCCGTGATCTATCGCCTGCTAGGCGGTTGGCGCCCCGGGCCGGTGAGCCGGGCCTTTCGCCGCGCCCAGATCGTCTCCGGCGGCCTCTTGGCCCTTGCCCATGGCGCCAACGACGCGCAGAAGACGATGGGCGTGATCACCCTCGCCCTGATCGCCAACGGCAGCCTCGGCGGCGATGCCGACCCACCCACCTGGGTCGTCGTCACCGCCGCCACGACGCTCGGCCTCGGCACCTACGGTGGGGGCTGGCGGATCATGCGCGCCGCCGGTGCGCGGATCATCAAGATGGACGCCGCGCAGGGATTCTCAGCCCAGAGCGCCGGCGCGGCAACGATCCTTTTCGCCACCTTCGTTGGCTTCCCGATTTCCTCGACCCACGCGATCAGCGGCGGCTTGATGGGCGCGGGCGCCGCAAAACGACTGTCCGCGGTGCGCTGGGGCGTGGCCGGCAACATCGTCGTGGCCTGGTTGCTCACGTTGCCCGCGGCGGCGGCGATTGGCGCCGTCACCTACGGCGCGATCGCGCTTTTCGGCAGCGGTGCCTTCGGTTCCTTGCTGGTGGCGGTTGCGGCGGCGGGGCTGATCGCTGTGGCCTTCGTCCGCCGGCCGGCGGCGAGCGCTGCGTAGAATTTTTCCCGTGCGGGCCCTGCGAAACGCCGCGATCGTGATGCTGCTTGCCTTGGCGGTCGCCTTCGCGCCGGCCGGCGGCAATGCCGCCGACGCCATACTGGCGGCGATCGCGATGGCGTTCCTGGCGGCGATCGCCTGGACGGTCTTTGTCCTCAGCCGCCAGAACCAGCTGACGCTGGCGGCTCTCAGCGACGGCCGCCGCGCGATCCTCTACGGGGCGATCGGCCTGATCGCGCTGCTGATCGCGGGCAGCGACGAGCTCTTCGCCAGCGGCGGCGGCACCCTCGCCTGGATCCTCCTCCTCGGCGCCGCGGTCGCGGCGATCTGGCGGATCTGGATCGAAGCCAACACCTACTGAGATTCGGCACAGAGCCTGGGGCGAATTGTTCGTTTGTGCGCGCCACGCGTGCGTCGCGGGTTGAGACGGTGGCGGCGTGCCGCCCCAGACTGCCAGCAGCTCTCGCAGGGAGGTCGGCACCGCGTCGGTCGAGCTGGTCGCCGTGGTGCCGTTCCTGCTGCTGGCGGTCCTGGTGGCGGCGCAGATCGGCGCCGTGGGCGCCGCCCTGTGGTCGGCCGGCGTGGCTGCGAGGGCCGGGGCGCGCGCAGCCCTGGTGGGCGGAGACGCGACGGCGGCAGCACGGCGAGCCTTGCCGGACGCTCTCCGCCGTGAGGCGCAGGTAGACGACTCCGGCATGGTGTCGGTTCGGGTGCCGATTCCGCGGTTGCTCCCGGTGCTGCCGCCGCTGACGGTCGGCGCAAGGGCTTCGCTGGAGACCGGCGATGGGTAGGAGCCCCGGTGCGCTTTATGTCCCTGCGGCGCGCAGTGGAAGCGATCGGGGCCAGGCGAGTGTCGAGCTGGTTGCGGCGATCCCGGCGCTGCTGTTGACGGCCCTGCTCGCGCTGCAGCTCCTGGCGACCGGCTACGCGCTGACGCTCGCCGACGGCGCCGCTGAGGCCGGGGCATTGGCGCTCGCGTCGGGGCGTCCGGCAATCGAGGCCGCTCGCGAAGCGCTGCCCGGTTGGGCCGCGGAGGGGGCCGAGGTGTCGGTCGAGGGAGGCCGGGTGACCGTGCACGTGGCTCCGCCTTCGCCGCTGCCGGCCCTCGCCGGGCGGCTCACCGTCAGCTCCTCGGCCGCGGCGAGGCCGAAATGAAGGGAGCGCCCGCGGTCCGGCAAGCGAGCTCGGCAAACAGCCCCGTGATCCTCATGGCCGCCGTCGGCGCGGCAGCAGGCTCGCTCGCGGCCGCCGCAGCGCTCGCCGCCGCGGCCTCCGAGCCCGATCGCGCGGCCCTGCTGGTCGAGCTCAGCGACGGCCGCCGGCCGCAGCCAGGGTTGATCGCGACTGCCGCCGCCCGCCGGTTGGAGGAGCGGCTGGCGGCACACCTGTCGGAGGCCGGCGTCGCCTCGCGAGGACCGCTCTGCCGGCTGCAGCTCCCGGCCGACGTGGGCGGGGTGGAGCGGCTTCCCGCGGCGTTACCCCTGGCGCGCAATTCGGCGGCAGTGGTCCACCTGCCGCCCGCCTTGCTGCAGCCGGTTCTCGATCAGCCTGGCATCGGCCCGACCGGGCTCCTCCTCCGCGCAGACCTCGCCGCCGACCGAGCACTGACCGCGCTTGCCGTCCGCGAGCCGCTGGAGCGCGGCCTGCGCGTCGCCGTCCTCAAGCAGCCGCTCGGCTGGCTCGCCGCCCGCCGCGCCCTGCTGGGTGCGTTGCCGGCCGGCGCCGCCGTCCTGCCCCCGCGCCTCCAAGCCCGTCTGATCGCCGCAGACAAAAACTTTCTGAATCGCTACCATGGAGGAGATGGCAAAGAGCATGGACAGAAAGCAGATCTATCCGCGAGGGGCGGGTCATGAGGACTCGACCCAACAGGTTGACCGAACCGATCTCGCTGCGAGAGTCCGCGACGCCCTCGGGGACGCTTCGTACGCTGCCTACGAGCAGCTTCGCGCCGAGCTCGACGCCACCATCGATCCCGGGCTCAAAGACTGGTACGCCTGGGCGGCGACTACTGATCGACACGTCAGTCTTGACCGACTTGAAGATATCGGAGCTCTGGCGACTGTCATCGATAGCGGCAACCTCCGCATTGACGATCGCCGAGTTGACTAGGGGGCCTGGAGCTGCTCCCGACGACCCTGAGGATCTGCGCGGCCTCGACGGCTTGATCGAGGTCGTCGACGTAGGCCTCCTGCGCTAGGAGCCTTCGGTCCTCAGCCTTTTGGCTTGAACCGGCGGCCGGCGGCGAGGTCGACCGGCTTGCCGGCGTCGTCGCCGAAGCGCCAGACTTCGCGCTTGCGGCCGCTTGGGCCGAGGACGACGGCGATCGTGCCCAGTGGCTTGGCGCTCTCCGCCTCGCGGCCGAAGGTGAAGTGGATGCCCAGCTCGTAGTCGGGGGAGTGATCGGCGCCGCTCTGCGTCGTTTTCTGCAGGCCCTCGCGCAGCGCCTCCAGGGCGACGCGGTGGGGGAAGTTGTATTTGCCGCCGCCGCCGACCGAGGAGACGAGGCTGACCCCGGGGTCGATTTCCTCCACCAGCTCAAGGTTGAGGCCATGCTTGGAGCCGTGGTGGGGGACCTTGAAGACGTCGGCCCGTAGCGGCTCGACGCCGCGCGCCTTGCGCAGCGCTTCGGCGACCGCCGATTTGTCGGCCGCGAGCTGGGGGAAGTCGACCATCACCTGCGACCAGGAGAGCGTCTGGGCGTCGGCGCCGAGCAGCAGGCTCGCCCCGGCGGGCAGCTTGTCGTAGGCGCCGTCTTTGCCCCGCATGTAGTAGCGGCGGGCGGGGAAGTCGACCTTGAGCGCGATCGAGCTGTTGTTCGGGTCGATCCCGTAGCTGTCGTAGCGGCCCTTGAGGCCGACGCCGGGCGCCAACACCGTCACTTTGACCTGGTCGACGAAGCGGACCGTGCCGCTGCTCGGTTGCAGGTGGTCGATGTCGAGGCCGGCGGCGAGCGCGTCCATCATCCGGAAGTAGCTCTTGGTCGGCATGAAGTAGCCGGGCTCCATGAAGGAGCCGATGTCGGCCTCGCGCTTGGCGAGGAAGTCGCCCATGCCGCCGATGTGGTCGGCGTGAGGGTGGGTGGCGACGACCAGCTCCAGCGGGTTGCCGTCGGCTCCGAGAAGGCCCTCGGTCTGTAGGGCGGCGATCAGCTTGTCGAGCTTGCGGTCGTCGACGACGTCGACGACGAGCGCTTTGCGCGAGCTTTTGCCGCCGCGGCGTTGCTCCTCCGGAAGGAGGAGGAGCTGGGTATCGCCGTCGCCGACGTTGAGGACGAAGTGGACGAGGTCGTCGGCCTCGATCTGCTGCTTGAACTCGCCGAGGCGATCGAAGCGCGCGGCCGGGACGTCGACGGTTACCGGAGAGGCGGCCATGGCGCTAGCGGGCCCGCTCCTCGGCCTTGCGGCGCAGGGCCGAGGCGACCTTCGGCTTGAGGCGGGGGGTCAGCGCCTCGTAGGTGGCGGCCCTCGCCGCTTCGCGACCCTCGGCGGTGATGTCGACGATCTCCTCGATCCAGCGCTCGACGCCGACCCGGTCGACGACCTCCTGCGGATCCGGCCCGGCGGCGAGGCGGGCGGCGTAGACGTCGCCAACGACCACATCGCGCTCCTGCAGGGCCTTGCGCGTCCCCCCGGCGGCGGTGCTGTCCGGGACGCGCCGTCGCGCCAGCCGGCGCTGCAGGAGGTTGCGGTCGACGACGACCTCCTCCTCTTCGCCGCCGCGGGGGAAGAAGGGCGGGCCACCACCGCCCCCGCGGGGCCACTCGGAGACGAGCAGCCCGACCAGGTCGTCGATCCGCTCCTCGACCACGACGTACTTGAACCGGTTCAGCTCAGGGCTCGGCACGCCCGCCAGCGCAGGCGGCTTCCAGGGCGACCCCCGCTTCGCTCTGCTCCGTGCCACGAGCAGTCAAGATACTTGCTGTTACTTGGATACGACCTTTAAGGTTTCGTTGAGGGACGGTGAGGAGCCGGCCTTGTCACGTTTTCGTATCCATCCCTGCGACGAATTTTTCGTTTGAGCGCGCCACACGCGCGTCCCCGCTCGACAGGGTGCGGCGATGGCCGACCGGGATCGGGACGGGGATGTTCGAGGGATGCGCGATCAGCGCGGGCAGGCCCTGCTGCTGGCGATCGGCTGCGCCTTCGCGCTGCTCGTCGTCGCCCTGGCCCTGGTCGCGATCGCCGGTGCGGTGACGGCAAAAGGGAGAGTGCAGCGTGCGGCGGACCTGATCGCAGTCTCTGCCGCCCGTTCGATGCGCGACGACCTGCCGCGCTTGATGGCCCCGGCAAGGCTGCCGAACGGTGCGGCAAACCCGGCGCACATCGAGAAGACGTCCTATTTGGCCCGAGCGCGTACGGCGGCCGACCTCGCGGCCGTCGCCAACGAGGTTGCGCGAGAGCGGTTGCGCATCTCCTTTCCGGACCGGTCCTCGTTCGCGCCGCTGCGCGTCCGGGTGGCGGTGGTCGCCGCGCTCGACTCCGGCTGGTCGGCGCGCGGCGGCGCTCGTCGGCCGATCGAGGTCGAGGCCTCGGCGGTCGCCGAAGCCGCTGCCCCGTCCTCGGCAACTGCCGCGACGCCGGCGACGGCAAGCGGTGGCGGCTACGGTGGGCCGCTCGCCTACCGGCAGGGCGAGGGGATGCGGCCCGACGTCGCCGCCGCCTTCGATCGCATGGCCACGGCCGCGACGCGGTCGGGGCTTGCGCTGGTCGTCAACTCCGGCTTCCGCTCCGACGCTGAGCAGGCGGCGCTCTTTGCCGCTCATCCCGATCCGCGCTGGGTGGCGCCGCCCGGGCACTCGCTGCACCGCTGCGCGACCGAGCTCGACCTCGGGCCCGATTCCGCCTACGCCTGGCTCGCAGCCAACGCGGCGCGTTTCGGCTTCCTCCAGCGCTATTCCTGGGAGCCCTGGCATTACGGCTTCAACGCCGGCCCGCCACCGTGCTCGCGCGTCGGCGAGGACATCGGCACCGGCAGTGGTGGGGGAGACGGTTCTATCTCGGGCGCAGGCCTGCCCGACTTCGTTCCGCCGCGCTTCCGCGGGCCGTTGCTGCGAGCCGCGGCTCACTGGAACGTCTCCGCCTCCCTGCTCGCGGCGCAGTTGATGGCCGAGTCGAACTTCAACCCCTACGCCGTCTCGCCGGCCGGCGCCCAGGGCATCGCCCAGTTCATCCCCTCGACCGCCGCCGCCTACGGCCTGCGCGACCCCTTCGACCCGGTCGCCGCGATCGAGGCCCAGGCGCACCTGATGTCGGACCTGATCCGCCAGCTCGGTTCCACCGAGCTGGCCCTCGCCGCGTACAACGCCGGCCCGGCTCCGGTCGAAGCCTGCCGCTGCGTCCCCGCGATCCCCGAGACGACCGCCTACGTAAGCCGCATCCTCGCCCTGCTCGGCGGCGCCGGCGCCATGACGGTCTCGAATTTCGAAGTGAGACTGGTGGCCTGAATCCGATGCGGGAGTCTGATTGTCATTCTGCCCTCCTGGCCGAGCGCGCTGATAGCTTCGTCTGGCAGATGCTCGACCAGCCCGCAGTTTTGGGAGATCATGATCGTCTTTGTCGGGAGGCGCTCGCTTTTGCCGATGCTTTCTGTGCGGCAGACCATCCGGAGCTAGTCGGTATCACGGACGGCAAGGCGGTCGGCACCTATATCGAGTCGCGCTTCAAGCAACACCTGCGTGAGCGGAAGTTCTTCGTCGACGATCAGGATGAAGGTAGTGCCGCCAAAGGTATCGACCTTCCTCATCTTGCTACGGACATCAAGGTCACCTCGGCCCGCCAGCCGCAGTCTTCGGCACCGTTCCGGGATTTCCGTCAAAAGATCGAGGGACTTGGGTATCACCTAGTGCTTTTCGTGTACGTCAAGGACGAAGAGAGAGTCGAGTTCACGAGCGTTCGATTTGTCCCGGCTGAGTTGACCGCCGACTTCCAGACGACCAAATACCTGCGACATCTCATCGGCGAGGAAGCTGAATTAGAGGATCTCGTCGCCTATCTTCAGGACAGACAGGTCCCTGCAGACGAAAGCTCCCTGATTACCTATGCGGAGCACCTTCTGAGGAATCCTCCGCGACAGGGGTACCTGACCATTTCCAACGCCCTGCAATGGAGGCTCCAGTACAAGAGGGTCGTCTCGACGGCAATTGACGGCGTCCGGAGTATCCGTGGCTAAGCATTCATACATCCGTGGTGACTTCCAAACGCCACCGGAGTTGGCGACGAAAGTGTGGCGTGACCTTGGGTCGTTGGGTGAGGTCAACGCGATTATCGAGCCGACCGTGGGTGCGGGTGCGTTTCTACAGACGGCTCCCGACCTTCTTCTTAAACGCCGTTGGATTTGTCTCGACTTGAATGCCTCGTATTTGGATGAGTCACAAGAGATTGTTAGAAGTCGGGGGTTCACAAACGTTCATATTGAGCAGAGAAATGCCTTCGACCTTTCTGCGGACCTTTTCTCGGATCTCGACCCCCGACAACCGCTTCTCGCTATCGGCAACCCTCCCTGGGTTACCTCCGCGGGTCAGGGAGGCTTTGCGGTCCAGAACCTACCTAAAAAGAGCAATGGCAGGTTTGGCTTGATGGGGCTTGACGCCATGACCGGAAAAGCGAACTTCGATATTGCTGAGGCGATCCTGTTGCGGCTTCTGGATGCTGTTGCCGAATTTCATGATGTCCGATTTGCGTTTCTTGTAAAGCGATCAGTGGCGATGAAGCTTTGCCGGCGACTTCTGGGAACGGCTAGCGAGCTGTCATTCGCTCGCATTGACGCTAAGGCCCACTTTGATGCTGGCGTGGACGCGGGATTGTTCGTGCTGCGGCGGACATCGGACGGACGCTCAGTCACGTCGCATGTCGACATAGCGTCAGAGATCGGCGGGCATACCATTCGCAGGGCAGGGTTCAAGAACGATCGGTTTGTCGAAGACCTCGACAGCCATGCTGGTTCAGCGCATCTGGAAGCCACGGATCCCGTTCCCTGGCGGCAGGGCGTAAAGCATGACGCCTCGAAAGTTCTCGAGCTCACGCCGACGGATGGAAAGTTGGTTAACGGCTTTGGAGAAGCAGTTGCGATCGAGCGAGAGGCACTGTGTCCTCTGTACAAGGGGTCGGACGTTGCAAACGACCGTGAGCCACGCCGTTTGTTCCCCCTCTTTCAGTTTGACCTTTCCGGTCCTTTGGCCGATTTAAATTCGCGCTGGCCCCTGCTTTGGGAGTACCTGGAAAAACACGGGGATCTGTTCGCGGCACGACGTTCACGAATTTACAGGGGGAAACCACCTTTCTCAATCTTTGGGGTTGGCTCGTACACCATGGCACCGTGGAAGGTCGTCGTGTCGGGTCTGTATCCGACGGCGAGATTTCGCGTTATTGGTCCTTCATCCACCGGACAGCCATCCCTCGTCGATGACACCTGTTATCTCCTGCCCTTTGATCATGAGACGGATGCGCGCACGGTTGCGGATCACCTCAACGATTGCGGACCACAGCAGTTGCTTCGTGCTTTAATGGATGATGGTGCGAAGCGACCGATCACGAAGGCACTGCTGGCAAGAGTCGAAATACCCGTGAGGCCAGTCGAGCCTTCGGTGATCTCAGTATTCCCCCATCAGTTGAGCTTGGCAGGGTAGGTCGAGGAGCGTTACGCTCGCGTTCGTGCATTCGCGCTGGCAGTCATTGGAATGCTAGAACACACCTCTAGGGCGCATGATGATCGGGTTCAGCGAGGCCCGAAATTGCTCGCTCACCCCTGCCTTCGTCGCTGATGCAGACCTGGTGGGCCTCTGCGGTCTAGTCGATTCCCCCGTTGTTCCTGCCATGCTTCCCCCTCAATCGATTCATCTCGTGCTGAGAGCTGGGCCACGAGACGCGGTTGTGCATGCTCATCGGGCAGCACGCCCTGTTGGCGCTTCTGGCGCCTCGCACCGCCGGGAGGTGCTGGCCTCACGATGGCCGTCTGTGTGGCTAGCCGCGAAGGCGTCCTCCCGGCGTGGGTCGGCTCTATGCGTTCCCCCGGGATCTTCGCGACGGCCTCCCTTCGGTCGGCCTCTCTATCTAGATCTCGGGAAGAACTGGGGAGTTCTCCTATGAGTCGCCTGTTCGACGGCGCCTGGCCCCTGCCGAGCTTCGGCGGGGACTGGTCGCCTGACGGGGCGACCGAAGCCGCCCGCGACCGCCGGCAACTCGATACACCTTAAGGTGTATCATGGTGTAATGACCCGCACGAACATCGAGATCGACGACGAGCTGATCGAGCGCGCGATGCGGACCCATCGGTTGCACAGCAAGCGCGAGGCGGTGGATTTCGCGCTGCGCAGGCTCGTCGGTGATCGGATGACGCGCGAAGAGATGTTGGCTATGGAGGGCATGGGGTGGGCCGGCGACCTCGATGAGATGCGTTCGCAGGAGGTCCCCGAGTTGTGATCCTCGTCGACAGCTCGGCATGGGTCGAGTTTCTCCGTGAGACCGGCAGCCCGACGAATCGAAAGCTGACTTCCATGCTGGAAGAGGAACGGCAGCTCGCCTGGACCGACGCGGTCATGTTGGAGATCCTCGCTGGCGCCCGCGACGACCTGGATCGCGATCGGCTGCGCCGCCTCCTGTACAGCCAGAGCTTGCTCCCCTTGGAAGGACCCGCCGACTATGAGAGCGCGGCCGAGCTGTACCGGCGCTGCCGTCGCGGCGGGGAGACGCCGCGCGGCCTGGCCGACTGCCTAATCGCCGTCGTCGCCATCCGCAACGACGCGGAGCTGCTCTGCGACGACGCCGACTTCCTCGCCATCGTCCGCCACGCGCCGCTCCGCCTTACAGCCGGGTAGCGCGGCCCGGTTCCGACCTCGTTCCAGGCGGGTAAGTTCGGCGTTAGCCAGTCACGACAGGAGGTCTCATGCCCGCTCTGTTCACGCATAAGAAGCTCACCGACGTCAAGGACTCGGCGCCGGAGTTCGGCGTGGGGGACGTGCAGGAAGCGCGTTTCGCCAGAGGCGATCTCGATGCCGCCGAGACCGGGGTCAGCCATCAGCGGCTAAAGGCAAACCAGCGTTCGCCGTTCGGCCACAAGCACGAGAAGGCGGAGGAGGTCTACGTCGTGCTGGGCGGTTCGGGCCGGATGAAGCTCGACGACGAGATCATCGAGGTCGAGGCGCTCGACGCGATCCGCGTCTCGCCGGAGGTGACGCGCGCCTTCGAGGCGGGGCCGGACGGCATCGAGGTGCTCGCGGTCGGCGCCCACCACGACGGCGACGGCGAGATCTTCCCCGGCTGGTGGTCCGAATGACGCCGAGCCTGCGGTAGCCTGCGGCCCGATGGCAAGCGTGGAGGTACAGGGCGTCGAGGGGATGCAGTCGCTGCTCGACAAGGAGATCGGGCCGAGCGAGTGGCGCACCGTCACGCAGGACGACATCAACTCCTTCGCCGAGCTCTCCGGCGACGACCAGTGGATCCACGTCGACGTCGAGCGCGCCAAGAGCGAGAGCCCGTTCGGCACGACGATCGCCCACGGCAACCTCACCCTCTCGCTGGTGGACGGCTTCCGCAAGCAGCTGATCTCCTCCAGCGGCTTCGCCTTGGGTGTCAACTACGGCTGGAACAAGATCCGCTTTCCCGCCCCGGTCCCAGTCAACGCCCGCGTCCGCGGCCGCGCCGAGGTCGTCTCGATCGACGAGAAGGGCGGCGGCTGGTGGGAGGTAGTGACCCGCTTCACCCTCGAGGTCGAGGGCTCAGAGAAGCCGTGCTTCGTGGGCGACAGCGTCACCCGCGTGATGGCTCCGGCTGAGTGACGGCTTTCCTCCGGGTCTGATTTGGAGCCATTGGATCTCGGAGGCGCCCGCTCGAACATAGAGCTGAAGGCAGTTGATCCGGATCGTAAGCGGTCATTGGCGGCTTGTAAGACCCTAGGTGCCGAGGACCAGGGCGTGCTGGTCCAGCGGGACACTTACTTTCATGCGCCGCACGGTCGCTTGAAGCTCAGGGAGGAGGAGGGTACAGCGCCGCATCTGATCGCGTACGAGCGCCCAGATCGAGTCGGACAGCGCGAGAGTCGCTACGGGATAGTCCACGTCAACCAGGTAGACGAGTTAAAGCTGGCCCTTTCCAGCGCGCTTGGGATCAAAGTGGTGGTCGCAAAAAAGCGTCACCTGTTTCTTTGGAAAGAGGTTCGGATCCACCTCGACGAAGTTGAAGGTCTGGGCAACTTCATTGAGTTCGAGGCGGTGGCCTCGGATGGATCGGATCTCTCGCGGGAGGAGGCCCATGTCGCGACCCTGCGGCAGGCGTTTGCAATCGACGACTCCAGCGTGATCGGTGGCAGCTATTGCGATTTAGCGCTTGCCAAGGACAGCGCAGCGATGGCTCGATGACCCTGAACGTCAGGCCGCTACGTGCTCACCCGCTGGAACGAAGTGCTCCAAGTTGACCTCGCGCTCTAGGGCAAGCGGAATGCCCTCTTCGGCCAGCTTGACCACCTCGGCGTAGGAATCGCCAGCGGCGGACCAGCCGTCGACATCGGGCGACTCGGCCCACCAGCCGTCGGCCTCGTGGTGATAGATGACGCGCACGGTCTCCATTTGATCCTCACCTCAGAGTAGCTTTCGGGCCTCGTCCTCGGCAAGTCCGATGTCCCTGACGAGGATCTTGCGCACGAGGCTGGAGGGGATTGTCGCGTTGCCATGGAACGCGAAGGTCAAGGCTGGCCGATCCGGTGCTTCCAGGCGGCGATGCGAGCCAGCTTGGCGCGCGATGCGATAGCCGAGTGGCTTACGTTCCAAGATGGCCAGCAGGCGCTTTGCCTTCATCGACGGAAACTGCCCCATGTGCCGACCCTAGAGGGATATGCGGATGGTTTTGTCTGTGTTTAGGCCGACCGGGATCGCGTCGGACAAATTCATACAACGACAACAAGATCCGCTTCCCAGGCCGCTTCACCTCGAGGTCGAGGGCTCAGAGAAGCCGTGCTTCGTGGGCGACAGCGTCACCCGCGTGATGGCTCCCGGCGACTGACGTGCGCCAGCCTCCGCAAAAATCAGCCTCGCTTCGCGTAGTCGCCGATCTCGCCGAAGTCGACCATCACGCAGGCCTCGGAGCCGGAAACCTCGGCGTCGTGGCCTGGCGGAATAGCGAACACGTCGCCGGCTTTGACCTCGGCCTCCGTCCCATCGTCCATGAAGATGCGCATGCTGCCCGACAGCACGTAGCCGAAATGGGCCGCCTGGCATGAGTCGGTCCCGGCGATTGGCTTGACGTTCTCCGACCACTTCCAGCCTGGCTCAAAGGTGCCTTCAGCGACCGCGTGGCCGGCAAGCTGAACGACCTTTGCCTGGCCATTCCCCTCAAACGGGCGGGTCTCGTCGGGAGAGTCGAAGTTCTTGACTTCAACTGCCATGGGGATTCCTTTCGTTCGTTGGGCCTAGTGCGACGGTACACCCGTCGTTGCGCCGAGACAACCGCTTCCCAGGCCGGCCCGTCGGCGGCGGCCGGTGTCAGTCTTCAGTGGTGGCCTGGGCCGAGGTGGCCACGGGGCCCGGCTCGAGCGCGTCGGGGTCGTGGCCGGGCCTGACCGTCAGGCCGGCATCACGCAGCTCGCGGAGGCGATCGGCGGAGCGGGCCTGGGCCTCGAAGTCGGCGGCGAAGGCGGGGAAGCGGCGGTCGTCGAGGGTGTCGGCAAAGTAGGTGACGTCGATGCCGAGGATGAGGTCCCCGATCCGGACCGACTGGTGGCCGGCGGTGTGGCCGGGCGTGCTCAGCAGCTCGATCGAGCCGTCGCCGAGGAGGTCGTGGTCGCCGTCGATGAGCCGCAGGCCGGCCGGCGCGTCGGCGTAGTCGCGCGGCTGGAAGAAGTTGCGCTCGATCGCCGCCCGGTCCTGGCCTGCCTCCCACTCGGCGCGCTGGACGAAGACCGGCACCGAGGCGGGGAGCAGGGAGAGGCCGCCCGCGTGGTCGAAGTGCAGGTGGGTCAGAACCACCATCGTCACGGTGTCGAGGTCGACCTGCTCGGCGATCGACCGCTCCTGCTCCAGCTCGAAGAAGGCCATCGGGCCGGCGCCGTAGTGGGCCTCAGTGTCGGCCGCCGCGCCTGGATGCAGGCCGGTATCGATGAGGATGCGCTCGGCCTCGGTCTCGACCAGGTAGGCGGGCACCGGGAAGCGGACGGGCCGCTCGGGCTCCTCTTCGCCCTGCCGCCAGATGCCCGCAGCCGCGGTCATCCAGCCGACGTTCAGCATCTCGACCTTCAAATCGAGCGAGAGGCTACGCCGATCGGCGCGGTGCCGGCGGTTACTACTTGACGGTCAGCGTCCCTTCCATGCCGGCTTCGCGGTGGCCGGGCACCGAGCAGTAGAAGGTGTAGGTGCCGGGTTTGAGGTTCACCGTGGCCGAGTCTTCGCCTTCGGCGATCAGTTCGGTCTTGCCCACGGTCTTGCCGCCAGAGTCTTCGATCGCGACGTCGTGGGTGAGGCCCTGGGGGTTGTTGAAGTCGACCGTGACCTTGCCGGCCTTGGCCGAGGCTTCGGTGGTGGTGTAGGCGAGCTGGCCGCCTGGGTCGGCTTCGAAGGAGACCGTCGAGCCGCCGCCGGCTTCCTTGCCCGCTTCGGCTCCGCCGCCGCCCGCAGCGCCGCTTTCGGCGCCGTTCGAGGTGGCGGTGGTGGAGTTGTCGTCGCTGCCCCCGCAGGCGACAAGCGCGACGGAGGCGAGGGCCAAGGCGAGCAGTGGGGCGACCTTCTTCATCGGGCGAATCCTTTCCACGCGGGACCGGGTAGAAGCCACTGTACCCGGATACGCGGGCGGCAAGCCGGCGGTTCAGCGACCCTTGAACACCGGTCTTTCGCCGCTGAAGAAGGCGATCGCCCCTTCGCGCAGGTCCTCAGTCGCCATGCTGTCGGCGATCCCGTGGCGCTCGAGCTGGAGATGCTCGGTGAGGCTGTTCTCGATGCTCTGATTGCAGAGTCGTTTCGACATCTTCACGTAGTGGGGAGCCTTGGCCGCCAGCTCCTCGGCCTTCGCGCGAGCGGTCTCCATCAGGTCACCCGCCGCCACGACTCTCGAGACCAGCCCCGCCTCGAGCGCATCGGCGGCGGTCAGGTTCGGGTCTTCCAGCAGGATTTCCAGCGCCCGGCTCGGCCCGACCACACGCGGCAGGAAGTAGGTCATGCCGCCGTCTGGCGAGGCGCCGATGCGGCCATACGCGCAGGCCACGAAGGCCTCCTCGGAGGCGATCCGGATGTCGCAGGCCAGTGCCAGCGAAAAGCCCGCCCCGGCCGCGGCCCCGTTGACCGCTGCGACGACCGGATAGGGGATCCGCCGCAGGTCGATAATCGCCGTGTGCAACGCCTCGGCCCCCCGCCGCACCTGCGCGGGCAGGTCGATCGAGTCGTCTTCGACCCCGGCTTTGAAGCCGTTGATGTCGCCGCCGGAGCAGAAGGCCTTACCGGCGCCGGTGACGATCAGCGCCCGCAGCGGCGCCTGGTCGGCGAGCCAGGCGAAGGCGGTCCCCAGCTCCAAGATCATCTCGGGGCTCATTGCGTTGAAGCTCTCGGCCCGGTCGAGGGTCAGCGTGCCGATCTCCCCGTCGATCTCGATGCGCAGCGTGTTCAGCTCCGGCGGATTCATGCGCGCCGCAGCCTACCCTGTATCGGGTGAACGACAGGATCAGCGAGCTGCCCGACTCGGCCGGCGTCTACCTCTTCTACGACGCAGCCGGCGAGCTGCTCTACGTCGGCAAGGCGCGCTCGATCCGCAAGCGCGTCTCCTCGCACTTCTCCGGCGGTGAGACGCGGCTCACCTCGCGAGTGGACCGCATCGACTTCCTCGTCACCGCCAACGAGGCCGAGGCGCTGCTCGCCGAGCAGAGCTTCATCAAGCGCCACCGGCCCCGCTTCAACATCCGCTTGCGCGACGACAAGTCCTACCCCTACGTTTGCGTCAGCCTCGACGAGGACTACCCGCGCGTCTACTTCACCCGCGAGAAGCACCGCGCCGGCCGCGCTTACTTCGGCCCCTTCTCCAGCGCCAAGCGGGTTCGGGAGACGCTCGACCTGCTCGGCCGCCTCTTCCAGTTCCGCACCTGCGAGGGGGCCGAGCCGGGCCGCCGCTCCGGCAGCCCCTGCCTCGACTACTACATCAAGCGCTGCGGGGCGCCCTGTGTCGACTACATCAGCAAGGGGGAGTACCGGCGCAACATCGAGGCGATCGTCGACTTCCTTTCCGGCCGCTACCGCCAGGTCGAGGCGTCCGAGGAAGCGAAGATGGAGGAGGCCGCCGCCGCGCACGAGTTCGAGCGCGCCGCCCTGCACCGCGACCGCCTTGCCGCGATCCGCTCGCTGTTCGAGCGCCAGCGGGTCGCCGGTGGCTCGGTCGGCACTGCCGACCTGATCGGGGTCGCGGCCGAGGGCGCCGACGCCAACGTCCAGCTCTTCCAGGTGCGCGACGGGATCCTCGCCGAGCGCCAGAGCTTCTACCTCGACAACCAGGCCGAACGCGACCTGGCCGAGGTCGCCGAGGAGTTCGTCGGCCAGTTCTACTCGGCCTCGCCGGCGATGCCGCGGACGATCGTCGTCGGCCCCTACCTGCGCGAGCGGGCCGAGCTGCTGGCGGCGGCGCTGGGCGAGCGGCGCGGCTCGCCGGTCGAGGTGCGGGTCGCCGAGCGCGGCGACAAGCGCCGCCTGCGCGAGCTGGCCGAGCGCAACGCCCGGCTCGCGCTCGACCAGGACCGGCTGCGGCGCGAGCACCGCCGCCAGCGCCGCGTCGACTCACTGGCCGAGCTGCGCGAGACGCTTGGGATGGAAGAGCTGCCGGTCCGCATCGAGGGCTTCGACATCTCCAACATCGGCGGTGCGCACACCGTCGCCTCGATGGTCGTCTTCGAGGGCGGCGCGACGAAGAAGTCGGATTACCGCCGCTTCAAAGTGCGAGGGCCGCGCACGAACGGGTCCGACGACTTCGCTTCCATGGAAGAGGTGTTGGGCCGTCGTGTCGATCGTTATCTCGAGCAGGTCGACCTCTCGCCGCACGACGGCAAGCGCGACGAGGGCTTCGCCTCTCTGCCTTCCCTGGTCGTGATCGACGGCGGCAAGGGCCAGCTCGCCGCCGGCATGCGTGCCCTTCGTCCCTTCGCCGAGCGTGGGGCGACGATCGTCTCGCTGGCCAAGCGCGAGGAGGAGGTCTACGTCCCCGGCCGCCCAGCGCCGATCGACCTTGCCCCCGACTCGGAGGCCTCGAAGCTACTGCAGCGGGTGCGCGACGAGGCGCACCGCTTCGCCATCGAGCACCATCGCGGCCGCCGCGACCGGGCAATGACCGCCTCGGTCCTTGACGACCTGCGCGGGGTCGGGCCGGCGCGAAAGCGCGCCTTCCTGCGCCATTTCGGCACGCCGGAACGGTTTCTTGCCGCCAGCCGCGAGGAACTCGAGGCGGTCCCGGGTGTTCCCGGAAAGCTGGCGCGCGAGATCCACGAGCAACTCCACAGGACCGGATAACGATGGCGCAGAAACAGAAACGCGAGACGGCGGTGGGCCGGGACGGCCAGGGGCCGGCCTCGCGCGTCGAGCTGGTCGTGATCACCGGCCACTCCGGCGCCGGCAAGTCGGAGGCGATCGCAGCCTTCGAGGACGGCGGCTACTTCTGCGTCGACAATCTGCCGCCGCGGATGATCGGCAGCCTCGGCGAGCTCTTCCGCCACGAGGGGAGCGGCGTCGAGCGGGCGGCAATCGTCTCCGACGTGCGCGGTGGCGAGTACTTCGAGGGCCTTGTCCAGGTCCTCGACGAGCTCGAGGCCGACGGCCTCAAGCCCAACCTGCTCTTCCTCGAGGCCGACGAGGAAACGTTGCTCGACCGCTACAAGGAGACCCGCCGCCGCCACCCGCTGGCGCCCGAAGGGCGGATCGTCGAGGGCATCCGGGCCGAGCGCGAGCTGCTGGCGCCGCTGCGCGAGCGGGCCGACGTGGTGATGGACACCACCGACCTGACCGGGGCGCTGCTGCGCCGACGCATCGCCGAGGAGATGCTGGGGCACCACGATGACGGCAGGCTGGCGCTGACCCTGCTCACCTTCGGCTTCAAGAACGGCCCGCCGCGCGACGCCGACCTGACTCTCGACGTCCGCTTCCTGCCCAATCCTCACTACGTCGACGAGCTGCGCCCGCTGACCGGGCTCGACGAAGCGGTGCGCGAGTACGTCGAGGCCGGCACCCAGGCCGGCGAGTTTTACGGGCGCCTCTTGCCGCTGCTCGAGTTCCTCGTCCCGGCCTATGTCCTCGAGGGCAAGAGCCACCTGACGATCGCCGTCGGCTGCACCGGCGGCAGGCACCGCTCGGTGACCGTCGCCGACCGTATTCGGCGGGCGCTGGAGCAGCGCGACGACGTCGTCGTCCGGGTCAAGCATCGCGACGTAGAGCCGTAGGCTCTTAGACTCCATCGGCTTTGTCCGATCCCGACAGCGTCATCTCGGTCCGCGGCCTGCGGATGAGCTACGGCGAGCTCGAGGCGGTGCGGGGAATCGACCTCGAGGTGCGCCGCGGCGAAGTCTTCGCCTTCCTCGGCCCCAACGGCGCCGGCAAGACGACGACGGTCGAGATCCTCGAGGGCTACCGCCGGCGCAGCGGTGGCGAGGTGGCGGTGCTGGGCGAGGACCCGCAGCACGCCGGCCGCGCCTGGCGCGAGCGGATCGGCATCGTCCTGCAGAGCTGCCGCCTCGACCCCTACCTGACCGTGCGCGAGTCGCTCGCCCTCTACGCCGGCTACTACCGCGCCCCGCGCCCGATCGAGGAGACGATCGAACTGGTCGGCCTCGGCGGCAAGGCGGATGAGCGGACCAGCCGGCTCTCCGGCGGCCAGCAACGCCGGCTCGACGTCGGCATGGCGCTGATCGGCGACCCCGAGCTGCTCTTCCTCGACGAGCCGACGACCGGCTTCGACCCCTCGGCGCGCCGCCAAGCCTGGGAGGCGATCGCCGGCCTGCGCGAGCTGGGCAAGACCGTCTTCCTCACCACCCATTACATGGACGAGGCTCAGTACCTTGCCGACCGGGTGACGATCGTCGTCGGCGGTGAGATCGTCGCCCGCGGCACGCCCGAGGACCTCGGCGACCGCGAGAGCCGGCCGGCGAAGATCAGCTACCGCGAGGACGGCCGCGAGGTCGAGCTGGAGACCACCGACCCGGTGCGGGCGCTGAACGAGCTGACCGGGAAGGCGCTGGCCGAGGGGCGCGAGCTGGAGGGCCTCGAGGTGACGCGCCCCAGTCTCGAGGACGTCTACCTGGAGCTGACGGGGCAACCGTGAGCCTCGTCCTGCACCAGTTCCGCTACGACCAGAAGGCCTTCTGGCGAAACCCGGCCTCGGTCTTCTTCACGGTCGCCTTCCCGGTGATCCTGTTGCTGATCTTCGCCACGGTCTTCGGTGACCAGACGGTCGACGTCGCCGGGGGGGTCAAGACGACGACCTATTACGTGCCGGCGATCATCGTCCTCTCGGTGATCTCGGCGACGATGCAGTCGCTGGCGATGTCGCTGGTGATCGCCCGCGAGGACGGCCGCCTGAAGCGTGGCCGCGGCACGCCGATGCCGGCCTGGGTCTTCATCGCCGGTCGGGTCGGCAACTCGATCGTCGTCGCCCTGCTGATGCTGGTGCTGATCGCCGCCCTCGGCAGGGTCGCCTACTCGGTGCCGGTGCCCTGGAGCCGCCTGCCGGAGATCGTCGCCGTGCTGGTCGTCGGCGCCGCCGCCTTCTGCTGTCTCGGCATCGCCCTGACCGCGGCGATCCCCAGCCAGGACGCGGCGGCGCCGATCGTCAACGCGCTGCTGCTGCCGCTCTACTTCCTCTCCGGTGTCTTCATCCCCGACGACCAACTGCCCAGCGGCGTCATCCACTTCGCCGACGCCTTCCCGGTGCGTCACTTCTTCGAGGCTTTCTTCGAGGCCTATGTGCCGGGGGGTGCCGGGCTGGAATGGGGCAACCTCGCCGCCGTCGCCGCCTGGGGCGTCGCCGGCCTCCTGCTCGCCGCCCGCTACTTCCGTTGGACCCCGCGCAGCGGCTAAGCCGCACGCCCCTATAGCCTCCCGCTCCCGATGTTGCACCACGTTCTCTTGGAGGTCTCCGACCTCGAGCGGAGCGCGTCGTTCTATGACGCGCTGCTCGCGCCGCTGGGTTGGCGGCGCCATTTCGAGGAGGACGAAACGATCGGCTGGGGGATCGCCAAACCGGTCTTCTTCATCGCCGCCCACCACCCGCCAAAGCCCGGTTTCGGCCTGCTCAGCTTCACCGGTCTCGGCATCGTCGCCGTCAAGGCGGCCTGGGAAGGAGGCGTTGGGGCGGGCGGCACTGCGGTTGGCGAACCCGGCGAGCGGCGCTCGCACGGCTCCGGCTCCTACTCGGCGTTCCTGCGAGACCCGGACGGGTACGAAATCGAGGTGACCGTCGGCGAGTGACACCTACCACCGGCTCAAAACGACTCAGGAGGCAATGACTTCATGGCTGTGAAGGTCGGCATCAACGGCTTCGGCCGGATCGGGCGCAACCTCTTCCGCGCCGCCCACGCGGCCGGCGCGGATCTCGATTTCCTCGCCGTCAACGACATCACCGACACCGCCACGCTCGCCCACCTGCTCAAGTACGACTCGATCCTCGGGCGCTTCCCCGGCGAGGTCGAGGCCGGCGAGGGCTCGATCTCGATCGACGGCAAGGAGCTGAAGGTGCTCTCCGAGCGCGACCCGGCGGCGCTCCCCTGGGGTGAGCTCGGCGCCGAGGTGGTGATCGAGTCGACCGGCCTGTTCACCGCCCGCGCGGACGCCGCCAAGCACCTCGAGGCCGGCGCCAAGAAGGTGATCATCTCGGCTCCCGCCAAGGAACCGGACGTGACCGTCGCGCTCGGCGTCAACTTCGAGAGCGAGTACGACCCGGATAAGCACCACATCATCTCCAACGCCTCCTGCACGACCAACTGCCTGGCTCCGCTGGCCAAGGTCATCCACGAGGCCTTCGGCATCGAGCAGGGGCTGATGACGACGATCCACGCCTACACCGCCGACCAGCGCCTGCAGGACATGCCGCACAAGGACCTGCATCGCGCGCGTGCCGCGGCCCTCAACCTGATCCCGACGACGACCGGCGCCGCCAAGGCGGTCGGCCTCGTCCTGCCCGAGCTGAACGGCAAACTGAACGGCTTCTCGATGCGGGCGCCGGTGCCGACCGGCTCGGTCGTCGACCTGACCTGCACCCTGGCCAAGCCGGCCTCGCCCGAGGAGGTGAACGCCGCGGCCAAAGCGGCGGCGGAGGGCCCGCTCCGGGGCATCCTCGCCTACACCGAGGACCCGATCGTCTCCACCGACATCGTCACCGACCCGCACTCCTCGATCTTCGACGCCGGCCAGACGATGGCGATCGGCGAGAACATGATCAAGGCGGTCGCCTGGTACGACAACGAGTGGGGCTACTCCAACCGCTGCGTCGAGCTGGCCGGCAAGGTCCTCTGACCCGGTCGGGCGCGTGAGCTTCGCCAAGGCAAGCGTCCGCGACGCCGACATCGCGGGCAAGCGGGTGCTGGTCCGGGTCGATTTCAACGTGCCGCTCGACGAGGGCCGGGTCGCCGACGACACCCGCATCCGGGCGGCGCTGCCGACGATCGAACTGCTGCGCGAGCGGGGCGCCTCGCTGGTCCTCGTCTCCCACCTGGGGCGTCCCAAGGGCAAGGCCGACCCGGCGCTCTCGCTGCGGCCGGTCGGCGAGCGGCTGGCGGAGTTGCTCGGCGCGCCGGTCGAGCAGGCGCCGGCGGTCGTCGGGGCCGAGGTCGAGGCGCTCACCGCCGGCCTCGATCCGGGCGGCGTGCTGCTGCTCGAGAACGTGCGCTACGAGCCGGGCGAGACCGAGAACGATCCCGCTCTGGCCGAGGCGCTGGCGGCGCTCGCCGACGTCTACGTCAACGACGCCTTCGGCGCTGCCCACCGCGCTCATGCCAGCACCGAGGGAATCGCCCACCGTCTGCCGGCTTACGCCGGGCTGCTGCTGGAGCGCGAGGTGACCGAGCTGACGCGGGCGGTCGAGTCGCCCGAGCGGCCGCTGGCCGTCGTCCTCGGCGGCGCCAAGGTCTCCGACAAGATCGGCGTGATCGAGCGCTTCCTCGAGGTCGCCGACCGGATTCTGATCGGCGGCGCGATGTGCTTCAGCTTCTTCAAGGCACAGGGGATCGGCACCGGCAACTCGCTGGTCGAGGAGGAGGGCATCGGCATGGCGGCCGAGGCGCTGGGCAAGGCGGAGGGCTCGGAGTGCGAGCTGATGCTCCCGGTCGACCTGGTGCTCGGCGAGAGCTTCGACGCCGGCACCGACCGGCGCGAGGTCGACGACGTCGAGGTACCGGAGGGCTGGATGGGGCTCGACATCGGGCCGCGTACCGCGGCCGCCTACGCAGACGCCGTGGCGGCCGCCGGCACCGTGCTCTGGAACGGGCCGATGGGCGCTTTTGAGCTGGAGCCATTTGCGGCCGGCACCCGCACCGTCGCCGAGGCGGTTGCCGCTGCGCCGGGGACGACGGTGGTCGGCGGCGGCGACTCGGTGGCAGCGCTGCACGAGTTCGGCCTGGCGGAGAAGGTGGACTGGGTCTCGACCGGAGGGGGTGCTTCGTTGGAGCTGCTGGAGGGGAAGAAGCTGCCGGGCGTGGAGGCTTTGCGCGATGCCTGAGCGCACGCCGTACGTCGCGGCCAACTGGAAGATGCACAAGACGGTCGCCGAGGCGGCCGCCTTCGTCGACGCGTTGCTGCCGCGGATCGCGGCGACCCAGCACGACGTCGTCCTCTGTCCGCCCTACCTGGCGCTGGGCGAGGTGGTCGAGCGCTCGCGCGGCAGCGCCGTGCGGGTCGCCGCGCAGAACATGCACGAGGAGGCCGAGGGAACCTTCACCGGCGAGGTCTCGGCGCCGATGCTGAACGAGGTCGGGGTCGACGCGGTGATCCTTGGCCACTCCGAGCGCCGCCAGCTCTTTGGCGAGACCGACGAGGCGCTCGCCCGCAAGCTGCCGGCGGCGCTGGCGGCGGGCCTGGAGCCGATTCTCTGCGTCGGCGAGAGCGAGGAGGCGCGCGACGCCGGCCAGACCGAGGCGGTCCTGGAGCGCCAGCTTCAGGCCGACCTCGCCGGCGCCGAGCCGGGCGCGTTGGCCGGCATCGTCGTCGCCTACGAGCCGATTTGGGCGATCGGCACCGGCCGCACCGCGACCCCGGCGCAGGCGCAGGAGGCCTGCGCCTTCGTCCGCGACGTGCTGCGCGAGCGCGGCCTCGAAGCCGACGCGATCCGGGTCCTCTACGGTGGCTCGGTCAAGCCCGCCAACGCCGCCGAGCTGATGGCCGAGGCCGACATCGACGGCGCGCTGGTCGGCGGTGCCAGCCTCGACCCCGAAGAATTCGCAGCAATAGTGGAGGCAGCGGGTTAGCCGTGCCCGGCTTGCCGGTCACGCTGGTCATTCTCGACGGCTGGGGTCTCGCCCCTCCCGGGCCCGGCAACGCGATCTCGCTGGCCGACACCCCTGTCTTCGATCGTCTCTGGTCGCAGTATCCGCACACCCAACTCTCCGCCCAGGGGCGCGACGTCGGCCTGCCCGACGGGCAGATGGGCAACTCCGAGGTCGGCCACCTCAACCTCGGTGCCGGCGCAGTCGTCAAGCAGGACCTGGCGCGGATCGACGATGCGATCGCCGACGGCAGCTTCTTCGAGAACGAAGCCCTGCGGGCGGCTTGTGACCGCGCCCGCCGCAGCCCCCGGGGGCGGCTACATCTGCTCGGCCTCGTCTCCGACGGGGGCGTCCACTCCGGCTGGGAGCACATCGAGGCGACGATCGAGCTGGCCTCACAGGAGGGCGTCCCCGACGTCGTCTTCCACGCCTTCACCGACGGCCGCGACACGCTGCCACACGGTGGCCGCGGCTACCTCGCCGAGCTGGAGCGCTGGTTGCGCCAGGCCGGGCGGGTCGCCACCGTCAGCGGCCGCTACTACGCGATGGATCGCGACACGCGCTGGGAGCGGACCAAGCTCGCCTACGACGCGATCGTCCACGGCCGGGGGCTGCACGCGGCGAGCGCCGCCGAGGCGATCGAGGCTTCCTACGAGCGCGGCGAGACCGACGAGTTCGTCAAGCCGACAGTGATCGGTGAGTACGACGGCGCCGCCGAGGGCGACGTGGCGATCTTCGTCAACTTCCGACCCGACCGCGCCCGCCAGATGACCCGCGCCCTGTCCGAGCCGAGCTTCGACCAGTTTCCGCGCGGTGGCCCGCTCCTTGACCTGACGACGATGACCGAGTACCGCAAGGGCTGGCCCCACCCGGTCGCCTTCCCCGAGGCGCGGCCGCAGACGACGCTGGCCGAGGTCATCTCCGCGGCCGGCGGCCGCCAGCTGCACGTCGCCGAGACCGAGAAGTACGCCCACGTCACCTACTTCTTCAACGGCGGCCGCGAGGATGAGTGGGAGGGGGAGGAGCGCTGCCTGGTCGACTCGCCGCGCGACGTGCCGACCTACGACCACAAGCCGGAGATGAGCGCCCGCGCCGCCGCCGAGGCCTTCGTATCGCGCTGGGCCGGGGGCGACTACCGCTTCGGGATCATCAACTTCGCCAATCCCGACATGGTCGGCCACACCGGCGTGATCCCGGCCGCCGTGGCGGCGGTCGAGGAGGTCGACGGCTGCCTCGGAGACGTCGTCGCCGCGGTCGAGGCGAAAGGCGGTGCCTGCATCGTCACCGCCGATCACGGCAACTGCGACCACATGCTCGAGCCCGACGGCTCGCCCAACACGGCCCACTCGCTCAACCCGGTACCGCTGATCGTCACCGCCGAGGGCGTGGCCCTGCGCGACCACGGCATCCTCGCCGACGTCGCCCCCACCGCGCTGGAGCTGCTAGGCATCCCGCAGCCCGAGGCGATGACTGGCCGCTCGCTGATCGCGCATCCGACTTCGACCACGCCATAGTGGGGTCAAAGTCGGATACGGCCAATGCGGGCTGAGCCGGACAGGCTTAGGTTTGAGATTGCGGCCCGGGATGGGGCGGCGAGAGCCGGCGTGCTGCACACCGCCCACGGACCCGTCGAGACGCCGGCCTTCATCCCGTTGGCGACGAAGGCCACGGTGCGGGGGTTGGAGTCGCACGAGGTCGCCGAGCTTGGCTTCGAGCTGATCCTCGGCAACACCTACCACCTGTTCGTCTCGCCGGGGGCGGACCGGATCGCGGCCGCCGGCGGGCTGCACGGGTTCATGGGCTGGGAGCGGGCGTTGATCACCGACTCGGGCGGGTTCCAGGTCTTCTCGCTGGCGCACGGCGGTGTCGCCGACGAGGTGAAGGGCAAGGGGCGCCCGGGGGGAGACCGGGGGTCGGTCGTCTCGATCGGCGAGGAGGGGGTCCGGTTTCGCTCCTACAAGGACGGCCGCTCGCTGTTCATCTCGCCCGAGGTCTCGATGGAGGTGCAGGCGCAGCTCGGCTCCGACATCGCGCTCGTCTTCGACGAGTGCACGCCCTACCACGCTGACCGGGAGTACACGGCCCGCTCGATGGAGCGCACGCACCGCTGGCTGGGACGCTGCCTGGAATGGCACGGCGAGCACGGGCCCGAGCGCCAGGCGGTCTTCGGCATCGTCCAGGGCGGGGTGCACGAGGACCTGCGGCGCGAGTCGGCGGCTGCGGTCTCCGCAGCGGGCGTCGACGGGATCGCAATCGGCGGCACGCTCGGCCGCGACAAGGAGGAGATGCGCGGCGTGCTCGAGCTGACCGCGCCGCTGCTCCCCGCCGACGCGCCCAAGCACCTGCTCGGCATCGGCGACGTCGACGACCTGCTCGCCGGGATCGCCCTCGGCCTCGACGTCTTCGACTGCGCGATCCCGACCCGCCTCGCCCGCCACGGCACCGCTCTCGTCCCCGACCCCGGCAACCGCTTCCGCCTCGACCTGCGCAAGGATCACGAGGGCGAGCGCGTTCCGATCGCCGAGGGCTGCCCCTGCCCAGCGTGTCGTCACCACGACCGCGACTACCTCAGCTACCTCTCCCGCGCCGAGGAGCTGACCGCCGTCCGCCTCCTCTGCCTCCACAACCTCACCTACCTGCGCGAGCTGGTCGCCCACGCCCGCGAGGCGATCTCCCGCGGCGCCTACGGCGCCTACGCCGACGCGGTCCTCGCCGGCGCCGCCCCCTGGGCGGCTATTCGGTGTTCTTCTTGACCAGTTCCTTCACTTCTTCGACCACCTTGTCGACCGTGTCGCCCGCCACTTCGGTCGCCCGCACGCCGGTTGCCTTGTCGGTGGCGACGATCACCGCGGTCGCGACCGCGGCGGCGATCAGGACGAGCGCCACTGCGGCGAGGACGAAGCGGGCGAAGCGCGAGAAGGCGCCGCGCTTGGCCGGCGTCGCGACCCGCGGCGGCGGTGCCGGGGGCGGTTGCGGAGCGCGCGGGGCAGGGCGGCGGCTGGGGGACGCCGGGCGCAGCTCGGTCCGCTCGGTCTGGTCGAGCCGCCGCGTCGCCGTCTCCCCGCCGAGCACCCGGGTCGGCCCGGTGCCCTCCTCCAACGGCAGGGTCACGTCCTCGCCCTGGAGGCCGAGCTGCAGGCCGCCGGCCAGCTCGTCGGCGCTGGCGTAGCGGCGCGAGGTGTCGCCTTCGAGCGCCCGCAGCACCGCGGCGCCGAGTGGGGCGGGTACCTCGTCGTTGTAGGTGGTGGGGGCGAGGGGGCGCTCGTTCTGCTGGCGCACGGCCAGCTCGGCGAGGCTTGAGCCCTCATACGGCAGGCGGCCGGTAAGGAACTGGTAGAGGACGACGCCAAGCGCGTAGACGTCGGTCGCCGGCGTCGCCTCCTCACCGCGCACCTGCTCCGGCGCCAGGTAGGCGGCGGTGCCGACGACCGAGCCGACCTGGGTAATGCGCGTCTGTTCGATCGCCCGGGCGATGCCGAAGTCGGTCAATTTCACCGTCATCGGCCCGCCGCCGACCGGGCCGCCGACGACCATCAGGTTGCCGGGCTTGACGTCGCGGTGGATGATCCCCCGCCGGTGGGCGTAGTCGAGCCCGGCGCAGGCTTGGATGCCGGCCTCAGCCGCCGTCTCCGGCTCAAGTGCTCCCCGCCGCTGCAGGATTTGGGCGCCCGAGCGGCCCTCGACGTACTCCATGACGATGTAATGGCGCCCTTCGTCGAGGCCGGTGTCGTAGACCTGGACGATGTTGGGGTGGATCAGCTTCGCCACCGCCAGCGCCTCGCGTCGGAAGCGGGCGACGAAGCGCTCGTCGTCGGAGAGGTGCTCGGCGAGGATCTTCACCGCGACGGTGCGCTCGAGGATGAGGTCGGTCGCCCGGTAGACGTTCGACATCCCGCCCGAGCCGAGCCGATCGCCGATCTCATAGCGCCCCGAGAGCGCGCCGGCCTCCATCAGCCCTCGCCCCCTTCGACGGGGCTGCCCGGACCGACGCCGCCCGAGGGGGTTTCGCCGGCGCCTTCCTCACCGCCGGCTTCAGGCGGGCCATTCCCGTTTTCCAAGCCTTTTCCTTCCCCTTTGGCCTGCGGCGGCAGCTGCGGCGACCCTTCTGATTCTTCCGCTGGCGACGGCGATTTTTCAGCCTCTTTTTCTTCCTTCTCCCGTTCTTTCTCGGCTCGCTTTTCGGCCTTTGACGGCTTCTCTTCGCCTTCGGCTTCTTCTTCCTCCGGCACTACGGCGGGGGCGATCGCCTCGCTGCTCGATTCTTCGCATTCGACGACCACCTCTTCGAGCCGTTGGCTGCCGTCGCGCAGCGCCTGCTTCAACTTCGGGTCGACGCCGCCCAGTTCTTCGATCTGCCCGCTCACCTGTTCGGCGGCGCTTTCGGCTCCCGCGCAGTCGCCTTCGTCGCTGAGCTGCTTGACCGTTTCCAGGTTGGCGGTGATCTCCCTCGCGGTCTCGCCGGGCAGCAGCTTGGCGTCCTCGCCGCCGCAGGCGGCAAGCGTCGCCGCCGCGGCCGCGCTGAGGCCTAGGGCGAGCGTCGATGCGAGCAGGCGGGGCATCCGGCCGAGTCTAGAGAACGGTCCCTGGGGCGGAATTTGCCTGCAACTGACGGCTCACTGCCCGACCCGGAGCCGCTCTCCGAGTCGCCGCGGCAGGCCGGCCGCGGCGATCGCGGCGGCGGCTTGCTCGACGTCGTAGGCGGCGCGGTGGAAGCGGGCGGCCTGCGCCTTGGTGTCGACCTCCAGCCAGGCCGCGCGCGGGTCGCCGTCGCGCGGCTGGCCGACGCTGCCCGGGTTGAGCAGCCAGGCGCCGTCGCCGAGGTCGAGCAGGGTGCCGTCGCCGGCCTGGGCGCCACGGATCTCGCCGGGGCCGGCCTCGGGCCGTTCGAAGAAGAGCGAGACGTGCGAGTGGCCGATCAGGCAGATCCGCTCGTCCTGGGCCTCGAGGCAGGCGTCGGCCTGCTCGGCGGAGAGGACGTACTCCCAGACCGGGTCGCGCGGCGAGGCGTGGAAGAGGCCGATTTCCTCGCGTCGGCCGACCGGCGTCAGCCCGCGCAGCATCGCCAGCGTCCGCTCGGCCACGTTCTCGCGCGTCCAGGCGACCGCCTCCGCAGCCGCCTCGGAGAAGGCACCGATGTCGAGCGCCCCGAGCACCGCCAGGTCGTGGTTGCCGACCAGGCAGGTCGCGCAGCGCTCGCGCACGAGATCGGCGCAGGCGTCGGGCTGGGCGCCGTAGCCGACGACGTCCCCGAGGCACCAGACCTCGTCCACGACCGCTGCCTCCGCCCCCGCTAAGACCGCCTCCAGGGCAGGCAGATTGGCGTGGATGTCGCTGATCACGGCAACGCGCACGGCGGCCAGCGTACCCGGGGGCCTCGCTCTTCATACGATGGGGCCGTGACCGGGACAGACTCGATCGCCGAGCTGCGTTCTGCCGTCGAGCGGGCCGCGCGTGCACTGCGCGACGGCGAGCCGACCGGGCCGGAGCCGACCCTGGACCGGCCGCCGAAGCCCGAGCTGGGCGACTACAGCTCCAACGCGGCGATGCTGCTGGCGGCGCCGCTGGGCGAAGCGCCACGCGACGTCGCCGCCCGTCTCTGCACCGAGCTGGAGCGTGAGCTCGGCGCCGACGAAAGCCTCGACCGGGTCGAGGTCGCCGGCCCCGGCTTCGTCAACCTCTTTCTCGCCGACGAGTGGTACCGGCGGGCGATGGCGCGTCTTGGCCAGGCGGGCGACTCGCTTGGCCCGGCGCCGGTCGCCTCGCCCGAACGCATCCTCATCGAGTTCGTCTCCGCCAATCCGACCGGCCCCCTGCACGTCGGTGGCGGTCGCCACGCGGCCTACGGCGACGCGCTCGTGCGCCTGCTGGAGGCGGTCGGCCACAGCGTCGAGCGCGAGTTCTACGTCAACGACGCCGGCGGACAGGTGCAGCGCTTCGCCGCCTCGATCGCGGCCCGGATGACCGGGGCAGAGCTTCCCGAGGACGGCTACGAAGGCGAGTACGTGGTCGAGTTGGCGGAGCGGCTACGCGACGAAGGCGTCGACCCGACGGCGACCGAGGAGTTGGGGCGGCGTGGGGTGGCACTGATCCTCGAGCGGGTGCGGACGACGCTCGACCGCTTTGGCGTCCACTTCGACAACTGGGCCTCCGAGCGCGACCTCTACGCCGCCGGCGAGGTCGAGGCGGCGCTGGAGGAACTCGAGCGACGCGGCCACACCTACCGCAGCGAGGGCGCCCTCTGGCTGCGCAGCACCGAGTTCGGCGACGACAAGGACCGCGTCCTGGTTCGCGCCGAGGGCGAGCCGACCTATCTCGCCGCCGACGTCGCCTACCACCGCGACAAGCTCGACCGCGGCTTCGGGCATCTGATCAACGTGCTCGGCGCCGACCACCACGGCTACGCGCCGCGCCTGCGCGCGGCATTGGCCGCGCTCGGCGTCGACCCCGACGTGCTCGAGGCGCTGATCATGCGCCTGGTCCACATCGTCGAATCGGGGGAGCGGGCGCAGATGTCGAAGCGCAGCGGCGACTTCGTCTCGCTCGACGAGCTGATTGACGACATCGGCGTCGACGCGGCGCGCTGGTTCATGCTCTGGCGCAGCCACGACACGACCGTCGACCTCGACCTCGACCTGGCGCGCCGCGAGTCGGCCGACAACCCCGTCTACTACGTGCAGTACGCCCACGCCCGCATTGCCAGCATCCTGCGCAAGGCGGGGGGGGAGGCGGGAGAGGCCGGCGCGCCGACCCCCGGCACCGCGCTGGAGCCGGCAGAGCGCGACCTGGTCAAGCGCCTGCTTGCGTTCCCCGCCGAGGTGCGGGAGGCGGCGGGCCGCCGCGCCCCGCACAGGATCTGCGCCTACTCGACCGCGGTCGCCGCCGATTTCCATGCCTTCTACCGCGACTGTCAGGTCGTCGGCGCCGAGGGCGAGGGGGTCGAGCGCTCGCGGCTTGGCCTCTGCCTGCTCGCCAAGCGGACGATCGCCGAGTCGCTCGGCCTGCTCGGCATCTCGGCCCCCGAGCGGATGTGAGGGTCCTCGCCGAGATGCCCGCCCGCTCCTCGCCGGATCTGCGGTTGGGGAGGCTGCGGCGCAGCGACCTCGATGCCTACGCCGGCCTGCTCGAGGGGCTGGCCGCCACACGCGCGGTACTCGTCGCCGGAGACGCCCCGGAGCGCCAGGCGGGGGCGGTCGGCCTGGCGACGGCTGCGGCCGCGACGGGCAGGCGGGTAGCGCTGCTCGAGTGCGACCTCGAGCGGCCGGCACTGGCCGACGCGCTCGGCCTGGCGACGGCGCCCGGCCTGCGCGAGTACCTGCTTGGCGAGGCGACGGCCGAGGACATCCTCAAGCCGCTCGTCCTCGCTGGCCCCGGCTCGGTCGCCGCGGAGGAGGCCCTGGTCTGCATCGTCGCCGGGCGGGCGGGCGGGGACGCCGACCTGCTGCTGGGCTCCGAGCGCTTCCGCCACGCGGTCGCGAGCCTGCGCGGCGCCTACGAGCTGCTCGTCATCGACGGCCCGCCGCCGCGGGTTGCGGGCGGGTTCGCCGCGGCCGCGGCCGCGGCGGACGCCGTGATCGCCTGGGCGGCACCGGGGGAGCAGCCGCCCGCGCTCCCGGTGGCCACGATCGGCGTCGTCGTCCAGCGCTGACGCGGCGGTGCTGCCGGACTGCCGAAGGCTCGAGTTCTGCGAGCCCGGCCGGCTAGAGGTCGTAGCGGCCCAGGTCGGCCTCCAGCCGCGCCTCCTCCTCGGCCGTGGGCCTGCGCCCGTCCGCGGGTCCGGCACCTGGCCCGCTCCCCGAACGCCGCCAGCGGGCGACGCCGAAGGCCAGCGCCGCGACCGCCACGACGAAGGCGATCGCCGGCACCAGGTAGGCGGTGAGGTCGAAGCCGCTGCCCTCTGGCAGGGCGAGGACATCGGCCCCGTACTCGGCGACGAGCGCGTCCTTGACTTCGGCCTTGTCCTTGCCGGCGGCGATCTGGCGCCGCACGAACGCGCGCTCGCGCTGGGCTTGCGGCGATTCCGCCAGCTGTAGCAGGGTCCCGCAGATCGGGCACATCACCTCGTCTTCGATGTCGGGCAGGCTCGCCTGGGGCGCCGCCCCGAGCGCAGGAGTTGCGAGCGTGGCGGAAACCGCGAGCGCGGCGAGAACGCTCGAAACGGCGACTGCTCCCCGGCGGGCAAGGCCGCCGCCTGGCGACTTTGCTTCGCATAGCGACACAAAGTCGCCAGTGCTCATCCGCGCGACCCCTCGGCGATCGGTTCGACCTGCTCTTCGAGCAGGCTCTGGTCGACCGGGCCGCGCCAGATCCAGGCCAGGCGGCCATGCGGGTTGACGAGGAAGTTCTCGGGCACGCCGGTCGAGCCGAACGCCTCGCTGCGCTCGCTGCCGACGGAGCGAAGCTGCGGGTAGGCGACGCCATACTCGCGCAGGAAGGCGAGGGCGTCGTCGCTGTTGTCCTGGACGTCGATTCCGAGGACGCGCACGCCACCGTCGCTGCGGGCAAAGCGGTCGAGCACCGGCGCCTCCTGGCGGCAGGGCACGCACCACGAGGCCCAGAGGTTGACCAGCACCCACTTGCCCCGGTAGTCAGCGATCGACCCTTCCCCAGTGCTTCCGAGTCGCGGCAGCAACCGGTCGGGCACCGGGTCGCCGACGGCGATCTTCGCCTCGCCCTTGCTGAGCAGGCCGAAAGCGAGCAGCCCGATCACGGCGAGGACGGCGAGGGTGGCGGCGAGGGCACGAGCGCTCACGGATGGCGAAGACTAGCCCTCGCCGCCTTCCTGACTGCCCTTAGAATCGGGTGCCTTGCGGACGTAGCTCAGCTGGTAGAGCGCGAGCTTCCCAAGCTCGAGGTCGCGGGTTCGAGACCCGTCGTCCGCTTTGCTACCGCCTCCCTTCGCGCGCGGCGGCCTTGCGCCGCCCGCCTTGCGTCGCCCGCTTACGGCCACGGCCGCTTCTCTTGCCGTTGCGGCTGCTATCGGCCGCGCGGTAGAAATGCTCGATCGCGCCGCGGACCTGCTCTTCGCCGACGATTTCGAGCAGGCCGGCGTGCCGGAGCTCGGTGACGTGGTAGTTGACGGTGCTGAGTGGCGCCTGCAACTCTTGGCTGAGATCCTTGGGAGAGAGCGTGCGGCCGCCGTCGTCGAGGCTGAGTACTTCCAGGATTGACACTCGTAGGGGGTGGGTATTCGAGCGGGCGAGTAGTTCCCAATTCACGATGACCTCACTTTCGTTGATAAGGCAATACCGAAAAATACTAACTTAAATCGTGAAAATTAGGTAAACTAACTCCCGGAATGAGCGGGGGGAAGGAGATTCGGATGGTCTCGAGGGCAGGGGCGCGGATCCTGTTCGGGCTGGTCTTCGTCGTTCTGGGGACGACGGTTTGGGCGCCCGTCGCCCTCGCCGACACCGGCGACATCGTCGCCCCGTCCGATCCCGAAGATCCTCAGGTCGATAGTGGCTGGCAGGCGGGGACCTGCATCGAAGAACCACCGGATAGCGTCGAATTTTGCTCGGTCGACACCCCGGACCAGTTCTTCGAACAAGCCGCCGGGCACCCGCAGTGGGGCTTTACCCAGATCATCATCAAGACCAAAACGCCGGGCCAGACGCCGGTCGGCGAACTGAAGACGGTGGGGGTCGACCTCCCGGTGGGCCTCTCGGTTAACCCTCAGGCGACGCCGCAATGTCCGCTGGCCACCTTCGAAGCGAGCGCCGCCAATTGCGAAGCGCTCGGCGCGAAAGTCGGTAGGAGCGAAGTCACCGCCTCGGTCGCCGGCGTTCCCTTCGACCCTGTCCCCGGGGTTACCAACGTGCCTGTCTTCAACGTCGAGCCCGTAGTGGGCGAGCCGGCCCGCTTCGGCTTCGAACTGGCGGGCAACGAAGTCTTCCTGCGCGCCAACGTGGCTTGGGATGGCGACTTCCACGAGGGCTTCACGATCGACGTTCCGAAAACGCCGCTGGCCGACGTGCCGCTGGCCGAACTGCTCGGTGGGCTGATCCTCAAAAATCGCCTGGTCTTCAACGGCCGCTCCGGCAACGGCACCTTCATCACCACGCCGAGCACCTGCCTCGGGCCGGCGGTCCAGTCCTCGCCCTTCTTGCATCTGTACTCAACCTGGCTGCGCGCCGACTCCTACGGGGAACCGGATCCGAACTTCCCGGCCGGCTCGTCCTTCTTCGAGTCGAGGATCCCGCCGAAAACCTCGCCGAAAGAATGCGACTCGATTCCCTTCGGCCCGTCGCTGGCGGTCTCGCCGGACACCGCTGCGACCGACTCGCCCAGCGGCCCTGCGATCGACGTAGACGTCCCCTTCGACCCCCCGTCCCCGGCCGAAATCCTGCAGGAAAAAACGAAACAGGCGCAGTCCAACGTGAGGGAAGCCAAGGTCACGATGCCCTTGGGCATGGGCCTCAACCCCTCGGCGGCGGGCGGTGGCCTGCAAACCTGCACCAACGCCCAGTTTGGTCTCGGGACCCGGAACGAATCGGCCGGTTGCCCGGCGGCGTCGAAGATCGGCACGGTCGCGGTCGACACGCCGCCGCTGCCCGACGGCTCGTTGACCGGCGACGTCTACGTCGGCCAGCAACTCAGCCGCGATCCCCTCTCAGGCCAGGAGTACCGGATCTTCGTCGAAGCTCGGTCGCAGCGTTACGGCATCGTCGCTCGCCTGGAAGGCAAGGTCAGCGCCGACCCGTTGACCGGCCAGTTGACGACGACCTTTGAAGGGCGGGAAGTCGAAGGAATCGGTGGGGTCAAGATCCCGAAGGGCCTGCCGCAGGTTCCGTTCAGCACCTTCACGCTCGACTTCAACGATGGCCCGCGGGCGGTGCTGACCAGCCCACCGACCTGCGGCCCCAACGAGACGAACACGGTGATGACCCCGTGGAGCGGCAACACGGCGGCCAAACCGAAACACGCGTTCACGCTCACCAGCGCCCCGGGTGGCGGCAAATGCGCGAAAACCGGCGCCGACCGCCCTTTCGCCCCCGGCTTCGCGGCCAAAACCGCGAAAGCGGTCGGCGGCGCCTACAGCCCGCTCAGCATCGATCTGACCCGCACCGACGGCAGCCAGGAGCTGAAAGGCGTCGACGTCCTCCTGCCGCCGGGTGTCTCGGCAAAGCTGAAGGGCGTCCGTTACTGCCCCGAGGCGGCGCTGGCTGCCGCGGCGGGCAACAGCGGCCTCGCCGAGGCAGCGGTCTCGACCTGCCCTGGCTCGAGCAGGATCGGCCGTGCCGACATCCTCTCCGGCTCGGGCCCCTCGCCGATTGCGATCTCGGGCAGGGTCTTCCTCGCCGGCCCCTACAAAGGCGCGCCACTCTCGCTGGCGGTCGTCACCCCGGCCACCGCCGGGCCCTTCGACCTCGGCACGGTGGTGGTCAGGGTGGCGCTGTTCGTCCAGCCTGAAACGGCCCAGGTCCAGGCGGTGTCGGACTCGATCCCGCACGTCTACGGCGGCGCCCTGCTCGACATCCGCTCGATTTCGGTGCAGATCGACCGGCCGAACTTCTCCCTCAACCCGACCAACTGCTCCCAGATGTCGACCCTGGCGACGCTGCGCGGCGGCGCCAACGACGCGAACAAGCCGGCGGGGTTCAGCTCCTACGCGACCAGCTCGCCGTTCAAAGTCGGCAAATGCGAGGCGCTCGGCTTCAAACCGAAACTGTTCATGCGCCTGTTCGGGGCCCGTCGCCGGGCGAAGAACCCGAAACTGCGCGCGATCCTGATTGCTCGGGGCGGCGACGCCAACATCGCTCGCTCCGCGGTCACCCTGCCGCGCGCTCTGATCCTCGACCAAGCCAACCTGGCCAAGGTCTGCACCCGCGTCCAGTTCGCGGCGAACGACTGCCCGAAAAAGTCGATCTACGGCTACGCCAAGGCGGTGACGCCACTGCTCGATGGGCCGCTGCAGGGGCCGGTCTACCTGCGCTCCTCCGACAACGAACTACCCGATCTCGTCGCCCGCCTGCGCGGCCAGATCGAAATCGTGCTCGTCAGTCGCACCGACAGCGTCAGGGGCCGGATCCGCAGCACCTTCGACCGGGTGCCCGACGCGCCGGTCTCGAAGTTCACGCTGGCGTTGCGCGGGGGACCGAAGGGCCTGCTCGTCAACTCGCGCGGCCTCTGCCCGAAACACCGCAAAGGGACGAAAGGCAAAGGCTCAAAGCCCCTGCGCGCGATCGTCCGCTTCAAAGCCCAGAACGGCAAGAAGGCCAACTTGCGCCCGAAGCTGCGCACGCCGTGCAAAGGCAACGGGAAGAAGAAGGGCGGTCGCCGAGGCTAGGACCATCTAGCCTCCCGCGTCGGTGCGCCCGACGCTCTCCGTCCTGATCGTCTCCTGGAACAGCCGCGAGCAGCTGGCGCGGACGCTGCCGGCGCTGCTGCCGGAGCTGGGCGAGGACGACGAGCTGATCGTCGTCGACAATGACTCCGGTGACGGCGCGCCGGAGGCGGTCGAAGCGCTGGCGCCGCGGGCGAAGCTGCTGCGCAGCGGCCGCAACGCCGGCTTCGCCGCCGCCTGCAACGAGGGGGCGGCGCTCGCCGCCGGCGACCTGCTGGTCATCCTCAATCCCGACGCGGCGCCGCTGCCCGGCTTCGGCGAGGCGATCCGCCGTCCCTGGGTCGAGGGCCGGGGCTGGGCGGCCTGGCAGGCGCTGGTCGCCACCCGCGACGCGACCGAGGTCAACTCGGCCGGCAACCCGGTCCACTTCACCGGCATCGTCTGGGCCGGCGGCCACGGCCACCCGATCAGCGAGGCGCCGCGGGGGGGCGAGGTGCCGGCGCTGTCCGGCGCCTGCCTGGCGATCCCGCGGCGCATTTGGGAAGAGGCCGAAGGATTCCCGGCGCAGTTCTTCCTCTACCACGAGGACGTCGACCTCTCGTTGCGCCTGCGGCTCGCCGGCGGCGAGCTCGGAATCGAGCCGGCGGCGGTGGTCGATCACGACTACGAGTTCGGCGCCAGCGAGGGCAAGTGGCACTGGTTGGAGCGCAACCGCTGGGCCTGCCTGATCCGCGTCTACCCCGCACCGCTGCTCTGGCTCCTGGCGCCGGCGCTGCTGGCGACCGAGCTGGCGCTGGCCCCGGCCTCGATCGCCGGCGGCTGGTGGCGGCAGAAGCTCGCCGCCACCGTTGACGTCGTCCGCTGGCTGCCGCGGCTCCTGCGTGAGCGCCGCCAGGTGCAGGCGACGCGCAAGCTCAGCGCCGCCGAGTTCGCCGCCTGGATGACCGCCGACCTCGACTCGCCGTTCATCCCAGCGGTCGCCCGCTCCGCCCCGGCGCGCCTGCTGCTGCGCGGCTACTGGCGCGCCGTGCGCGCGCTGCTGCGCTGACTGGTCGATCGACCACACCTGGGTGGGGTCGATCGACCAGCGGCGGTCAGAGCGGCTGTCGGGTGGGGCGGATGAGGATCTCGTTGACGTCGACGTGGCGCGGCTGCTCCAGCGCGAAGAGGACGGCGCGAGCGATGTCCTCGTCGCGCAGTGCCCACTCGCCCGGGCGGTTGTCGAAGAAGGGCGTGTCGACCATGCCCGGCTCGATCAGCGTCACCCTGATCGCGTCGTTGTCGTGCATCTGCCGTAGTTCGGCGCGCAGCGCCTCGCCGATTGCCGTCGCTCCCCACTTGGTCGCCGAGTAGAGCGAGCCGGGCAGGACCCGTCGGCCGGCGATCGAGCTGGTGATGACGAAGTGGCCGTCGCCGCGCTCGAGCAGGTGGGGGAGGGTGGCGCGGATCGTCAGCGCGACCCCGTAGACGTTGGTCAGAACCATCGAGCGCCAGTGCTCGACCGACTCCTCGAGGAAGCCGCGGGTTGCGCCGAAGCCGGCGTTGGCGAAGACCGCGTCGATGCGGCCGAAGGCATCGAGGCCAGCGGCGACCATCGCCTCGACCTGGTCCCACTCGGTGACGTCGCAGCGCACCGCGGCCGCCCGCTCGGCGCCGCCCAGCTCGTCGACCAGCTCCTGCAACGGCTCCAGCCGCCGCGCCGCCAGCACCAGCCGGTAGTCAGCCGCCGCGGCGCGGGCAGTCGCGGCGCCGATGCCGCTGCTGGCGCCGGTAATCAGCATCACCGGGTCGTCAGGGCCGTTGGTCATCGACGTCGATTCTTCCAGGCCTGGCGCTTTGTTCACGGTATACGTGAATAAAGCGCCAGGCCTCCTCCTCGCAGTTGCGATAATTGCCGGTCCGTGGATCCAGCCCGCAAGCGAAAGATCCGGCTCGTGGTCGCGCTTGGCGTCGCCGTCATGCTGGCCGGCGCTCTCGTCTACACCTCGTTCAGCGCCTCCTCGCAGGCGAAGGAGCCCTCCGACCTGATCGGTGCCTCCTCCGGCGGCAGCTACGAGTTGACCGGCAGGGTCGTCAAGGGTTCGGTCAGCCACGAGGGGAAGGAGCTGCGCTTCCGCGTCGCCGACCGCGAGGACGCCGGCCAGAGCATCCCCGTCACCTACGCCGGCACCGTTCCCGACCCGTTTCGCGGCGGGCGCGAGATCGTTCTCAAGGGCACGGTCGCGGATGGCGTCTTCGTCGGCGAACGCGACACGCTGGTAACGAAGTGCCCGTCGAAGTTCACCGCCGCGGATGGCTAGCCTCGGCAGCGCCGCGCTGGCGCTTGCCTTTCTGACGACGATCTTCGCCGCAGCCATGGCGCTCGCCGGCCGGGGCGGCGACCGCCGTCGGGTCGACATCTCGCGCCGCGCCGTCTACGCGACCTGCGCCCTGCTCACCGCCTGCGTTGCGATTATCGAGGTCGCCTTCGCCGGCAACGACTTCTCGTTCAAGATCGTCCAGCAGCACTCTTCGCTGGAGACGCCGGCCTTCTACAAGCTGGCGGCGATGTGGTCGAGCCAGGAGGGCTCGCTGCTGCTCTGGGCCTGGGTGCTCTCGATCGCTGCCTCGCTGGCGCTCTACGCGACCCGCGACCGCCTGCGCGAGATCGTCCCCTACGCGACCGCGGTGATGGCGGGGATCGGCGCCTTTTTCACCGGCCTGATGCTGTTCGCCGGGGGGGTGAACCCCTTCTCGACGCTCAGCCCGGCGCCGGCCGACGGGGTCGGCCTCAACCCGCTGCTGCAGCACCCGAGCATGATGATCCACCCGCCGATGCTCTACTCGGGGTACGTCGCCTTCACGATCCCCTTTGCCTTTGCGATCGGCGCCCTCGTCACCCGCCGCCTCGACGCGGCCTGGATCCGTGCGACCCGCCGCTTCGCCCTGATCGCCTGGGCCTTCCTCGGCCTCGGCCTGCTGCTCGGCGCCCGCTGGTCTTACACCGAGCTCGGCTGGGGCGGCTACTGGGCCTGGGACCCGGTAGAGAACGCGGCGCTGATGCCGTGGCTGGCCGGCACCGCCTTCCTGCACTCGATCATGGTGCAGGAGAAGCGGGGGATGTTGAAGGTCTGGAATGCCTGCCTGATCGTCGCCACCTTCTCGCTTGCCCTGCTCGGCACCTTCCTCGTCCGCTCCGGCGTCCTGCAATCGATCCACGCCTTCGGCGACAGCACCGTAGGCCCCTACATCCTCGGCTTGATCGCGGTCGTCCTGCTCGGTTCGACCGCGCTGATCGTCTCCCGCGTGGACGACCTGCGCTCCGAGAAGCGGATCGACTCGCTGGCCTCTCGCGAGGCCGTCTTCCTGGTCAACAACCTGCTGTTGGTGGCGCTCTGCGTGGCGATCTTCTGGGGCACCTTCTTCCCGCTGATTTCCGAGCTCTTCACCGGTGAGAAGTCCTCGCTTGCTGCCCCCTGGTTCGATCGCTACACGACCCCCCTGGCGATCCTGCTCGTCCTCTTCACCGGTGTCGGCCCGCTACTGGCCTGGCGGCGGATCAGCTGGGCGGCGGCGAAACGGGCCTTCGTCGCCCCCGCGGCTGTCGCCGCGGTCACGGCGCTCGTGCTGGTGCTGGCGACCGACGCGGGGGAGGAGCCCTGGGCGCTGGCGCTCTTTGCCTTCGCCGCTTTCGCCCTGACCGGCCTCGCGCAGGAGTTCTGGCGCGGCGCGGCGGCGCGGCGCTCGCTTGCCGGCGGCTCGCTGCCCGGCGCGCTGGCGGGGGTCGTCTCGCGCAACCGCCGCCGCTACGGCGGCTACGTCGTCCATATCGGCGTGGTCGTTCTGCTGGTCGGCATCGCCGCCTCCTCGAGTTTCCAGACCGACCGCGAACTGCGGTTGCGGCCGGGTGAGAGCGCGGTCGTCGATGGGCGCGAGATCACCTACGAGCGACCGACCGTCTCCTATGACTCGGCGGCGCTCAGCTTCGGCGCCCTGCTCGCGGTCAGGCAGGACGGCAAGAGCTTCACCCTGCACCCGAGCCGCCGCTACTTCCGCCCGACCAGGACCGAAACCGGCACGATCGGCAGCTACTTCGACGGCGAGGCGACCAGCGAGGTCGGCCTGAAGGCGGGCACCGGCAGCGACCTCTGGACCGCGCTCGAGCCCAACATCTCGGCCCTGCGCAAGCGGGTCAGGGCGGCCGACGCCGGCTTCCGCGCCTGCGTCTCCGGCGCCCCCGGCACGCCGCCGGTCTGCGACGCGATCGCCGGGCTGATGCGGGCCGCGGCGGCAGATCCGCGGCTGCGACCGGCGGCTTTGGCGCGGATTGAGGCGATCCAGGCCGCGACCGCGAGGCGGCTCGCGCGCAGCTACCTCAGCGACGATGCGGTGGCGGCCTTCAAGGTGATCGTCGACCCGCTCGTGACCTGGATCTGGATCGGTGGCCTGATCGCGCTCGCCGGGGCGCTGATCGCGATCTGGCCGACTCGGGGGGCGCGCCGCCGACTCGCCGCCGACACCGAGCTGGACGCCCTCAAGGAAGCCAAGTACCGCGAGATCCGCGACGCCGAGCTGGACCACGCCGCCGGCAAGCTCTCCGATGAGGACTTCGCCCTGCTCGATGCTGAGCTGCGCAGTGAAGCGGTCGCGATCCTCGATCGCGAGAACGGGGTCGCAGCAAACGGCGCCGCGGCGAACGGGGGTCGCACGGCGGGGGAGAAGCCGCCCGAACCGGTCTAGGCGCCGCCTAGATCTTCAGCAGCACCAGGGTGTTTAGCGCGAAGAGGACGGCGAAGAAGACCGTCGCCCGGTCGAGGTTGCGCTCGACCATCGAGCCGCCGCCGAAGGAGCTGCCACCACCGCCGATGCCGAAGGCGCCGGAGAGGCCGGCGTCTTTGCCGGAGTGCAACAGGATCAGGAAGACCAGGACCGCGGAGATGATCACCTGGATGACGGCGAGGAACGTGTACACGGGCGGGATGGTAGCGGGCGCGACGCGACGTCGGCCGCCCTTCCGAGTGACCCAGGCTTCTCTCTTAAGACAAATACGCCATCGATGTTGTATCGATTGACAAAATAGGCTAGTTTGTCAACAACACAGACGATCCAAACCGATTTGACCGAGGAGGAGCTCGATGGAGGCAGCGGCGCATCACCACCATCACGACCACGGACCCGAGGTCGACGTCAATCCCGCCACCTGGCGCGATCCCAAGCGCTACGCCTGGCTGCTGGGGCTGATCGTGCCGTTGCTGCCCTTTCTTGCTTGGGGGCTGGTCGAGCTGACCGGCCTCGGCCTCTTCTGGTTCTACGGTCCGATCCTCGTCTTCGTCATCTTCCCGCTGCTCGACATCGTCGTCGGGGTGGACGCCGAGAACCCGCCCGACAGCATCATCAAGTGGCTCGAACAGGACCGCTACTACCGCTGGTGCACCTACGCCTTCCTGCCACTGCAGTACGCCGGCCTGGTCTTTGCCTGTTGGCTCTGGGCCGACGGGGGGCTCTCGATGGTCGACTCGATCGGCTTGGCGTTGACGATGGGGATGGTCAGCGGGATCGCGATCAACACCGCCCACGAGCTCGGCCACAAGCGGGCCAGCATGGAGAAGTGGCTGAGCAAGGTGGCGCTGGCGCAGAGCGGCTACGGGCACTTCTTCATCGAGCACAATCGCGGCCACCACGTCCGCGTTGCCACCCCTGAGGATCCGGCCAGCGCGCGGCTGGGGGAGGGCTTCTGGGCCTTCCTGCCGCGCACGGTCAGCGGCAGCCTCGGCTCGGCCTGGGAGATCGAGCGCGCCCGCCTCGAGCGCGGCGGCCACTCCGCTTGGTCGATCCACAACGACATCCTCCAAGCCTGGGCGATGACCATCGTCCTCTTCGCTGCGCTGACCGCGATCTTCGGCCTGGTCGTGCTGCCTTACCTGCTGGGCCAGGCGGTGCTCGGCTTTAGCCTGCTGGAGGTCGTCAACTACCTCGAGCACTACGGCCTGCGGCGGCAAAAGAAGGAGGACGGGCGCTACGAGCGCTGCCGCGCAGAGCACAGCTGGAACAGCAACAACGTCGCCTCCAACGTCCTCCTCTACCACCTGCAGCGCCACAGCGACCACCACGCCAATCCGACCCGCCGCTACCAGGCGCTGCGCCACGTCGATGAGGCACCGCAGCTGCCCGCCGGCTACGCGGGGATGATCCTGCTCGCCACCTGCCCACCGCTCTGGCGCCAGGTCATGGACCGGCGGTTGCTCGCGCACTACGACGGCGACGTGACCCGCGCCAACATCCAGCCGCGGGCCGAACGGCGGCTGCGGGCCCGCTACGGGGCGGCAGCATGAGCGCCTGGCGCTGTCCGTCCTGCGGCTACGTCTACGACGAGGACGCTGGCAACCCGCGCGAGGGCTTCCAGCCGGGGACCGCGTGGAGTGAGGTGCCCGACGACTGGCACTGCCCGGACTGCGGCGTGCGCGACAAGATCGACTTCGAGCCGGCCGGCGAGTAGGCACGATGGCCGCCGCCGCTGCGACGATTGAGGACGTGGCGGACGTTCGCACCCCATATCCGCAGGCCGCGCGGCAGCTGCTGCGCGAGACGCTATTCGGCGCCGCGCGCGACGAGCTGCAACGGCGTGCCTGGTCGCAGATAACGATGGCCGACATCGCCGGCGCGGCCGGGGTCAGCCGCCAGACCCTCTACAAGGAGTTCGGCAGCCGCGACGAGTTCGCCCAGGCGTTCGTCATCCACGAGGGCGAGCGCTTCCTCGACGCGGTCGATGCCGCGGTCCGCGCCCATCTCGACGACCCCCGCGCCGCGGTCGCCGCGGCGCTGGAGGTCTTTCTGCGCAGCGCCGGCGAGGACCCGCTAGTCCGCGTCCTTTTGAGCGACGACGGCACCGGCGGCATGCTGCCCTTCGTCACCACCCAGGGGATGCCGGTCGTGCATTGGGCGACCGCCCGCCTGACGGCGACGATCGAGCAGGGCTGGCCACAAGCTCCGCCCGAGAAGGCGCGCCTGCTCGCCGAGGCGCTGGTCCGCCTGGCAATCAGCCACGTCACCGCACCCGGCGAGGAGCCGGAGAGGACCGCGGCGGCGACCGGCGAGCTGCTCGGCCCCTTCATCGACGAGGCGCTGGGCGAAGCCGGCTGAGGGCGCGAGCCGTGGCGCCGCTCAGGTCGCGCACCCGTAGTCGGCTCAGGTCTCGATCATCAGCGTCACCGGGCCGTCGTTGACGAGGGCGACGCCCATGCAGGCGCCGAAGACGCCTTTCTTAGCGCCGAGGCGCTCGCAGAAGCGGTCGTAGAGCGGCTCCGCCGTAGCGGCCGACGCCGCCTGCCCGTAGCTCGGCCGGTTGCCGCGGCGGGTGTCACCGTAGAGGGTGAACTGGCTGACGCAGAGGATTTCGCGTTCGCCCAGCGGCTCGTTCATCCGACCCTCGGCGTCGTCGAAGACGCGCAACGCCCGCACCTTCTCGGCGAGGCGGTCCGCGTCCTCGGACCCATCGTCGGCGCTGACGCCGAGCAGGACCAGCAGGCCCGGGCCGATCTGCGCCACACGCTCGCCCTCGACGTCGACCGCCGCCTGGCTGACCCGCTGCACCAGCGCCCTCAAGTCCGCCTCCGGCTCACCCGGCGCACGTTAGCCTCTTGGGCACTACCAGCCATGCCCTCGGCCGCCGAAAAAAAAGCAACGCCCGCGGGGCGCGCCGCCGCCGGCAAGGCGGCCCGCCGCGACGCGCCGCGCTCGGCGCACGGCGAATGGGCGGCGGCGAGCGATCGCCCCGATCCGGTCGCGCTGCTCGAGGCACAGGCCGCCTCCCGCGTCGGCCAGCTTGTGCCGTTGCGCTACGGGCGGATGCTCGCTTCGCCCTTCGCCTTCTACCGCGGCGCCGCGGCGGTGATGGCAGCCGACCTGGCGCCCACCCCGCGCAGCGGCTTCACGGCGCAGCTCTGCGGCGACGCCCACCTTTCCAACTTCGGCGGCTTCGCCTCGCCCGAGCGCACCCTCCTGTTCGACCTCAACGACTTCGACGAGACGCTGCCCGGCCCCTGGGAGTGGGACTTGAAGCGGCTCGCCGCCAGCTTCGCGGTGGCCGGCCGCGAGCGGAGCTTCGATCGCCGCCGGCGTCGCCTCGCGATCGACGCCTTGGCGGCGGCATACCGCAACTCGATGCGACACCTGGCCGGGATGGGCAATCTCGAAGTCTGGTACCAGCAGCTCGACGTCGAAGGGATCGCCGCGCGCTGGCTCTCGGCGGTCAGCGACAAGCAGGTGCGGGCATTCGAACGCAACCTGGCGAAGGTCCGCGCCAAGGACAGCAGTCGAGCTTTCGCCAAGTTGACGCGTGAGGTTGACGGACGGCCGCGGATCGTCAGCGAACCGCCCTTGCTGATCCCCTTCGACGAGCTGACGGACGCGGACGGAGGGGACCTCGAGGCGCGGGTGCAGGAAGTACTGGATGCCTACCGCGAGACGCTCGATGCCGATCGCCGCGTCCTCTTCGACGGTTATTCCTATGCCGACGCCGCGCTCAAGGTCGTCGGTGTCGGCAGCGTCGGCACCCGCGCCTGGATAGTGCTGCTGCTTGGCCGCGATGAGCGCGACCCGCTCTTCCTCCAGGTCAAGGAGGCACAGCGCTCGGTGCTCGAACCCTACGCCTCGCCGAGCGTCTACACGAACCAGGGTGAGCGCGTCGTACAGGGCCAGCGCCTGCTGCAGGCCGCGAGCGACATCATGCTCGGCTGGGTCAGCGCGAGCGTCGACGAGCAGGAACACCAGTTCTACGTGAGACAGCTCTGGGATGCAAAGGGCTCCGCCCAGATCGAGCGGATGGACCCGCGGGCGATGGCCGCCTACGCCGAGATCTGCGGCACGACGCTTGCCCGGGCCCACGCACGAGGTGGCGACCGCATCGCGATCGCCGCCTACCTCGGCAAGGGCACGACCTTCGACGACGCCCTGTCCGACTTCGCCGAGGCCTACGCCGACCAGAACGAACGCGACTACGACGCTTTGCGCGAAGCCGCCGCGGCCGGGCGGATCGAGGTCGCTGCCGACCCCAAGGCGGCGGCGAAGTAGGACCCAGGCGGGTCAGGTCGTGCCGGATCCTCCGCCTTCTTCTCCTTCTTCCTCTTCTTTTTCACTTGGCGGATTGGGCGCGCTGGCCTTGACTTCTTCCGCGTTTTCGTTGAGTTCGTCTTGGTCGTCCGGCGTATAGATTTCGGGATCGGCGCCGGCCGACTTCAACGCGCTCTTCAGTTCGCGAAGCTGGATCAGCCCTTGCCCGGAGGCGTTTAGCGCGATCAGGGCGAACGAGGCACTGATCCGGTCGTCCTTGAGTTCGGCGCTGAGCTTGTCAGCGACGTTGCCCGAAAAGCAGTCGTCCCGGCCGGCGGTGAAGACGAGTATCCGGCGGGTCGAGTCGGGCCGGTTGAACTTCGGGTTCGATCTGAATTCTTCCACCGCTTCGATCACCGCCTTGACGATGTTCGACTTGCCGCCGGGACGCTGGGCCTCGGCTTCGCCGAGCACGGCCTGCCGGTTGCCGGTGCCGAAGTCGACCAACGGTTCTTCTTCTTCGCCCCCGCATTCGGGCCCGGTGCGGCGCAGGGCGAGCCCTTCCTTGTTTCCCGGCACCGCCTGTCCCATCGCCTTCAGGGCGGCGTCGAACCTCGTGTCGCCGGCCTCGAACGGCTGGCCCATCGCGGCCGAGGTGTCGAGAATCACCGCGGTGTTGCTCAGCGCAACGGCCTTATCCGTCGAAATCGCGTCGCCGATCACGTCGATCAGCTTCGGCACGCCGACCAGGGCGAAGACGGCGGAGACCAGCCCGATCACCGCGACCGTCCCTTTGAACCGAGGATGTTCGTAGAAGGGAGTGCTCCCCTTGTCGTCGGCCACGCCGCCTCCCAGCCCGCACCGCGAAGATCGCTTTATTTAGAAAATTCTGGTGCGGAAGATAACGCAGTGGGAGCGACCGGCGTCGAAGGCGGCGCGCCGCTCTTCAACAGGGTCGCGATGTAGATGACGACCGGGGCGGGGCCGCGATTGGCGGCTTCGTGGACGTCGGACGGCTGCTCGACGATCCACTCGCCGGGATGCAAACCGGCGGTCTGCCCGGCGGCGATCTTTCTCACGGTTTGCGGTTGGCGATCGGCTTCGCCCTTTCGCACGGTCACCTGACCCTGTCTGACGGTGTAGCGCAACACCCCCGACGCGATATGCGCCACCTGTGTGCCGAGATGGTGATGCAACGCCAACTCCGTTCCCGGTGGCACGGTCACCCGGCTGAGCACCAGCGTCCTGTCGGGAGCACCCTGCACCCGCCCCGCCTGGGCAAGCGCTTCCCGCTGGGCCGGCTGCGGGTCGGCGACGATGTCCGCCAGGGCCGGCGATAGCAGCGCCGCGAGGCCCACGACGACGACAAGCGCCAAGCCGGCAGGAAGGCGATGGCGAACGGGCCGAAGCATGTCAGCGCAGCCTATGCAGGGACCCGGACCCAAGGGCCGCATGATGCCTTATGCTGATGTGCATGACGCGCACCACGGTTGATGTAGATGAGCGGGCGCTCGATGCAGCACGCCGCGAGCTGGGCACCAGGGGTCTCAGCGAGACGGTCAACATGGCGTTGCGCGATGCCGCTCGGCGTCGGGTGCTGAAGGGGTTCGACGTCGTCCGCGACATCGATGGCACTCCGCAAGAGGTCGCTGCGGGCCGTGAGCGCGACTGAGTGGCGTGGCTGGCTTGGAGTTGCCTCAGCTCGATCGACCGGCGCTATTCGATACCGGCGCTTGGACCTGGGTGCGTGATCGCCGATTTCCCGAACTGGCGAGCTGGTTCAACGCAGCCGTCGAAGTAGGTCTTGTCCTCGTATGTGACCTGGTGATCCTTGAATTGACGCGCCTTGCTCCGAATGAGCGGCGGGCTCACGAGGTCGCCGACCGCCTCGCCGCTTTCGAGGCGATCCCGATGCCGGGCGAGTTGTGGTCCCGCGCGAGGAAAACTCAGCTGGCATTGGCGACGAATGGCGATCACCGCCAGGTTCCACCCGCAGACCTCCTCCTCGCCAGCACGGCCGAGGAGGCCGGCACGGTTCTGATCCACTATGACCGCGACTACGAGCGGATCGCGGGAGTCAGCGGCCTTCGCCATGAATGGCTGGCTCCAGACGGGGCTCTGGCCTGATGGTCGGATGCATTCAGAATGAGACCGTCAAGTGAAGCTGCTCGACACCAGCGTCGCAATCGATCACCTGCGCGGTTCGCCCGCCGTCGATCTTCTAACCGATCTGCTGGAGGCCGAAGGATCCAATCTTTGCATGGCAGCCCGGACCGGCTGCACCGTCGACTTCTATACGGGAAGACAGAGATCGGCTGGGCGCATCAGCGATTGCAGCCGTGACCGAGGATCCCAAACGCGCCAGGATCCTCGATCCACTCCATCCGGCCGCCGGGGAGGGCATCTCTGCGCCGACAAGGCCACGCTGAATCACGCTGGTTGGGACGACTCGTTTGCCTGGCGATGTAGTCGGCATCATGCAGCACCGGTCATCGACCGCGGCGCCGGTCCTCCGGTCCTCCGGGTCTGCGGAAATGCGGCAACGCGTTTCTCACGTTCGCTGCATGGACGATGAGGATGTGACGCCACCCCTGCGATTCCCATCCCCAAACGCCGCGGGAATGTCGCCCGCGGTGCGGCTGGAGGTCCGCGAGCGCCGCTGGTTTAGGAAATCCCTGATTTGCAGGGCGATATTCATGCGGTTGAATGGAGTCGAACCATCACGCCCCGCTAGGGGCACAAGGCCCTCAACCACGGTATTGAGGGCGTTTCCAGTCTCATTCAGCGCTCTCGGGTGACCTGAGGTGCTCTGAAGTCACGCAGGTTACCGACGAAACGGTCCGTGGATGGGTTCTCAGAGGAAGACGAGCTCTCGCTCGGGATGCTCGACAGGCCCGAACTCGAAACCGAGCACCGCACGGGCTCCGAGGGCATCGCCCAGTTTCTTGAGGGTTTGAGCGCTCGTCGCGTGCTGGCCGCTCTCGATCCGCGAGATGGCCGAAGCGGTCGTGCCCATCCGGGCCGCCAGCTCGGCCTGGGTCAAGCCCAGGGAACCACGGCGCATGAGGACAATCCGCGCCAGCGCCTCATAAGGCGCAAGGCGCTCGTACTCCGTCCTGAACGCGGGATCCTTGAGGGACTCTTTGAGGTGGTCGGAAACAGCGCTGCCGACCGGGCTGACCTTCTTACTCATTGCTGGCACCTACAGATCGGGTTCGCGAAGGATGTTAGCAGTCTTGCTAACACGCAAAATCGCCTTAAGGCGCATCGCGCCCGGCGGCCCGCGGCGGCTTGCGGGGCCGGGCATCCATGCGCGCCCTGAAGTCCTCCCAGCGTTTCTGCGCGATCTTGATCTCGGATGCTGGCAACTTGCCCGTCGTCTTTTGGAAAGCGTGCAGGAGCACGATCAAGCGCTCGGAACGCCGATACAGCACGCGGTAATGCTCAGAACCCATATGACAGCGCAACTCGCGTAGCTCTCCATCAACCTGGGAGCTGTGCGGGAAGGGGAGATGCGGCATCGCGTCTGAGAGATCGTTCAGCCGATCGAGCTGCCGCAGCAGCGCTGCACGCCGCTTGGTGTCGAGACCTTCGATGAATTCCCGCACCGGCTCCGCTCCATCGACGGCTCGGAAGTAAACGGCTTGGAGGTTGCTGGCCATGCCTTCCGTATATCGGACTCGCCGGGACTTCTATCTCAGCTCTCCAGAGCCGCAACCTCGCTTCCGTTCCCGTCGGCCTGGTCCTCGAGGACCAGGCCGATCGACTCCTGGGAGAGATAATCGCGGGTGAGCAGCCACTCGTCGTTTTGCTCGATCAAGAGCGTCCCGACCAGACGGATCACCGAGCTGTCGTTGGGAAAGATGCCGACGACGTCCGAGCGCCGGGCGATCTCCTTGTTGACGCTCTCGAGACATCTGGATCCCCAGCTCGGAGACGAGGTGGTCGACCTTCCTTGTCGAGACGCCGTTCACATAGGCCTCCATGACCACGCCGAGCAGGGCCTTCTCTGAGCGTTTGCGGGGCTTCAGGAAGCTCGGGAAGTAGCTCTCCCCAGAGCGCTTGCGAGGGACGGCCAGCTCGATCTCCCACCCGGGTTGCCAGGGCCTTTGGCGATAGCCGTTGCGGTGCGTCGAGCGCGCCTCGGTCACCTCTCCTTTGCCGGCGCCGATCTGGCGGGCGATCTCTGCCTCCATGATCTGCGAGGCGACCATCGCCACGCTCTCGCGCAGGAAGTCGGAGTGCTCCTCGATCAGCGCCTTGGCTACGACACCGGCGCTCGTCATGCTTTGGCTCTCGGCCATCGTGGTGCTTCCTTTCGTCAGTCGACTTGCAGGTCAACCGACGAGTCTGGGGCCGCGGTGGCCGGAACTTCGTTCCGGCCCCTACGTAGCGGTTACACCACTTTTAGCGACGCGACCCCTCACGGATCGCCGGCCGACGACGATCGCGGCCGTGCGTGGGACGCGCGCGGTCTCGCTGAGATATGCGCTGTTGCTGCCAAAACGGTCCGCAATGGACCGTCAGCGATTGGGACAGATCTTGGGCTCTGGACTCGAAAAGTCGAGGTTTACAGGTGCTTTCGATGCGGCTGAATGGAGTCGAACCATCACGCCCCGTTAGGGGCACAAGGCCTCAATCGGGGTTGGGGGCGTTTTCAGTTCCATTCAGCGCTCTCAGGTGACCTGAGGTGCTCTGAAGTTACGCAGGTTACTGATCTGGAGGTCGCAAAAAGGTCCGCAGTAGCCTGAAGAGCCATCGGGAGGCCGTCGAGGCCGACCAGGTTGCGTTCGCAAACGGCCGAGCCCCCGCTGCTAGTGGGGAAGAGCGTCCGCAGGGCCACCTTGTGCGCCTGCCGCGGCCGCGCCAACGGCATGGCCGTGGAGAGGACGAGCACGACGCAGGGCTCTCCGCCGCCAGGTTCGGGCTATCCTGGAATCGTGACGGGGCTCTAGAAAGGTGTTGAAAGCGGGGAGTGACAAGGCTTAGTCATCAGTGTTGACCGCGTCCGCAGGACTGATGGGTGGGGGCAACGGGGTCTCGTCGAATCCATGAAGGGGCACCTTGCTCAGTATTGAGCCCCTTCTCGATAAAGACGATGTTGTGATAGAGGTGAATGCCACGGATCTCATGCTGGATATTCGGTGGTATGGGCGAGGAAGCCGTTATCCGGTCCTGGTGATGCAGGGCGTCGATCAGCGTCTTGAGGAAGCCGGTCGTGGTTTGCGGATCGTCGTGGCTGCTGCGCCCCCCGTTCCACCCCGGCCAATAGGCGGTCTGCAGGTCCTCTATGACATACACACCGCCGCTCGCCATAGACGGAAAAAGAGCCGCGAACGAAGTGAGAACATGGTCGCTTAGGTGACTTCCATCGTCGATCACAATGTCCAGCGGGCCGATCTCAGCTGCGATGGCGCTGAGCATTTGCGCATCGCTCTGGTCGCCCTGAATCGTCTCTATCCGTGGGCGATCGAGCGCTGACTTGTCGTGCAGGTCAAGTCCGTAGATCAGGCCACGATGGAAGTAGGCCTTCCACATTCGCAAGGACTCGCCACCCCGGCTCGGATGCGCATAACCGCCCACGCCAATCTCGAGTACGTTCACCCGCTGGTCGCGGTACTCCGAGAAGTGCCTTTCATAGTGCGGCGTGTAGAAGTGGACACCCCACTTGTCGGTGCCAAGTCGTCGCGCCAGCGCGCCCAGGTTCACATCTTCGAGAGAGATGGCGCTCAGTACCTGGCCGGCCGCAACAGTGGCTGCCCGGGCCTTCGCGTGCCAGGGATCCTCGGGACCATCGGTCCTGGGTCCAGGCTCATTGCGAAGCCACACCTCGCGCGTCGCATCGTGACGCGCAAATCTGGTCCCGTAGATGGCGCGCAGCATCTCGGCAAAGTCCTGCGATATGCGAACCGGTGCGCTCTCGAGGCGTCCCAATCGCGCAATAGGCTCACCCGGTCCCACTATCAACAGGAATGCATGACGCTCTCCCTCCCGAGCTATGAGTTCAAGTTGCACCGCGGTTTTCTCGGCAGGTGAATCGAAGTGCGTGGCCCGTTCGGCGATCTCCTGCATCGCATGTCGTGCGATTGAAGTCAGGTCGAAGTCGCCAAGTCGTTCTCTGGTCTCGCGCTGGGTGCTATCCGCGATCTCGATGATCGCTGACAGTTCTACGTTCAACCCCATCGATTCAAGAGCCCGTCGAATCGAGGTTCCGGAAAAGAGTCGGACTGAGAGGGCGGAGACCTACATCGTATCTAAAGAAGACTTTTGTAGTATCTCGCAGACTATGGCTTTCGGCTTCGGTTCGGATAACTAGGAATTATCGCGCATGCCGCGGGTCAGTGTCGTCGTCCCGATCTTCAACGGGGTGTCTTATCTTCCGGCGTTCTTCGCCTCTCTGCAGAATGCGATGCCACCGAATTGTCAGGTGATC